>ENA-UOOK01001860-UOOK01001860.1-fermentation-metagenome-genome-assembly--contig:-NODE-1860-length-27168-cov-3.660827_pt1 | contig 27168 bp, 26 predicted proteins | sample MGYA00245777_ERZ724023 | MGnify/ENA primary metagenome ERZ724023 (study PRJEB28704, sample SAMN03018312) | fermentation metagenome | biome: anthropogenic terrestrial biome; feature: soil; material... | reverse complement strand
CTCCAGCCCATATGCGGCACTTTCCTCGGCAGCGCCGGATCGGACCCTGCCGCGGCTAAAGCCGCCAGATCCTCCTCCAGGGAGCAGACCTTCCCTTTTATATAGCCCAAGCCCCGGTGCCGCCCGTATTCATCACTTTCCTCCAGCAAAAGCTGCATGCCAAGGCAAATACCGAGTAAGGGTATTTGGTTAACCCTTGCATAATGAATAGCTGAAACCATGCCCTCTATTCCCCTTTGTCCAAAGCCGCCGGGAACAATTATGCCGTCTACACCTTCCATTATTTCATTTATATTGTCTTCTGTAATAAATTCAGAATCAAGCCATTTAATATTTACTTTTACTTTGTTACCGATTCCGCCATGAGTCAAAGCCTCGGCAACACTTAAATACGCATCGTGCAATTCAACATATTTTCCGACAAGACCGATTGTTACGCTTTGTGTAAGCGACATAGCTGTGTTTACCATTGTAATCCAATCACTTAAATCTGCCCCCGGTGTATCCAATCCAAAGCGTTTGCAAACAATATCATCCAAGCGCTCTTCTTTAAGTGCCAAAGGAACTTGATATAACAGCGGAAGGTCAAGATTTTGAATGACACAGTTTTCATTAACATTGCAGAATAAAGCAATTTTCTTCTTTATATCGTCTCCGATAGCTTTTTCGGAACGCAGGACAATAACATCCGGTTGAATACCGATAGAAAGAAGTTCTTTAACACTGTGTTGAGTCGGTTTTGACTTATGCTCATGTGAACATGCCAAATACGGAACAAGGGTAACATGAATAAACATGCAGTTGTTCCTGCCTATCTCAGTTGCAAATTGACGAAAAGCCTCTAAAAATGGCTGGCTCTCAATATCGCCAACCGTTCCGCCTACTTCAATTATTGCAACGTCTATATTGTCCTTGCCTTCATATATGCGTGTTTTTATTTCATTAGTAATATGAGGGATAACCTGCACAGTACCTCCGTCATAATCTCCGTTGCGTTCCTTTTGAAGAACGTTCCAGTAAATTCTTCCTGAAGTAATGTTACTGTTTTGAGTAAGGTTTTCATCTATAAAACGCTCATAATGACCTAAATCCAAATCCGTTTCAGCACCGTCATTGGTGACAAAAACTTCACCATGTTGAAATGGGTTCATGGTTCCGGGATCAACATTTAGGTAAGGATCAAATTTCTGCATCGTAATCCTCAAGCCTCTTGCTTTTAACAAACGACCCAAAGATGCCGCCGTTATTCCCTTACCTAATCCTGAAACAACACCGCCGGTTACAAAGATATATTTTGCTGACATAGTTACCCTCCATAAGAATATATAATACTACAACTGTAAAAAACAAATTAGACTAATTATATCGTTTATTATATTATCTTGTCAATGCAATAAGGGATATATTTATATAAATAACGACCTTTATTTTAAAATTTGAAATACTGTACCAATAATAGGCAAAGGTTCCTGTCTGTCCTGTGCAGCATGTATAATGCCTATTACCGTAAATACAATATAGAAACACCATACAATAAAGCTGAGCATCCCGTTAAGCACCATACCAAATTGAGATATAATAAACATTTTAGTAAAAGGCCCCATTAAAACAATGTTGATAAAACTCTTAAGTATCGCTACCAAAATATTTATTACAACTTCAAATATTGTCAATATAATACCTTGGTTTACATGAAATCGCACTTTTGGATTATTCCTGTCCGCTAATAATCCTATAATCCAAAGAATACTTATGTAAGATATGATACAGAAAGCTTTTGTATTATCGGAAGATGGATAGCTTTGCGTATAAGGCGGATTTTCTGGTGGTGTAGGCGGCTGATTTGAATTATTTTGATAATATCGTGAATTATTAGTCTCTTGGTAGTAAGATTGAGAATGATTGTTTTCGGATTTTCTATAATAAGTATTTTCATGCGGATGATTTTGTTGTCTGTAGTGTGCTTTGTAGTCAAAAGGCTGACTTGTATTTTGTGATTTATTATTGTCAGGATTTGAATTTTGTTCATTCATAGTAAATTCCTCCATAAAAAATCATTCTTTAAATATTTCAATTTCGGCTTTAGTAATTACAACATCAGTATCAGGCTTGCCTTGAGAATTAACCGCTACCGCTGCTATTTTATCAACTACATCCATTCCTTCAATTACTTGTGCAAAAACAGTATGACCGGTATTTGCAATGTTATACGCACCGTCTAAATTCGGATTGCCGCCACATTCTTTATATATTTTCTTATATTCGTCAGTAACCTTGCTCATATCTATCCAACCCGGTCCGTTTTGCTCTATAAAAGCTTCCGGATTTTGTTTATAAAATTCATATGCTTTTTGGAAATTGTCCCAGTTAATATCTGTTGTCTTATTTTGGTTAATAAAAAATTGGCTCCCATTCGTGTTTGGTCCTCTGTTTGCCATAGAAACCGAACCGCGTATATTAAGCAAGTTTAAATTAAATTCATCTTCAAAATCTTTGTTCCAAAAGCTTTCTCCTCCCGTGCCGTCACCTTTTGGGTCACCGCCCTGAATCATAAAATTGTTTATTACACGGTGAAAAGTAATACCGTTATAATATCCTTTTCTAATCAAGCCTTTAAAATTTTCTACCGTTTTAGGTGCAGCTTCAGAAAATAGACGAAGTTTTATAGTCCCTTGATTTGTATTTAATACTGCAATTTCTTCTCCTTCAGCCGGCTTTTCAAGCTGATAGCCGATTTTTTTGCCGTCAGTAGGTCTTACCCTTGTATCTGCTTTAGAATCCTTTGGGGACGGCACAGATGACGTCACATCTTCTTTTTTCTCTGAACAGGCAGATAAGCTAATTATAAGCGCAATTACCGAAACTATACTTATTATTTTATTTAGGTGCTTCATATATAAACAATCCTTTCACTTAATACATATAATTATTATTTTATTATAGATAAGGACAATATTCAAGCGTAGTTAGGATAATTAACAATTTAATAATTAATTAAGGTAAGTATTACCTTTAATTTTTAAGCATATAGATAATCGAAGACAAAAAGGAGGTAGGAAAATGGTTGAATACTATCCAGAGGGGTGGATAATCGATACTCCGGAAAACCGCGCAGCGATACAAAGCATTTCTTCGCTGAATGATGCCTGCCGGGATGGACAAATTTTGGAAGGACGTGCGCTAATATGTGACAGCTCACATAATTTAATTGTCGATTTAGGCGGCATTAAAGGTATAATTCCACACGATGAGGGGGCTATAGGCATTCGTGAAGGTACCGTTCGCGACATAGCAATCATTTCCAGAGTAAACAGACCGGTATGTTTTATTGTAACAGGCTTTGAAAAAGATTCTGATGGTAAGATGACAGTTTTGCTTTCACGCAGAGCTGCGCAGGAAAAATGTAAGGCAGAATACATTAATAAACTTACCCCGGGCGACATAATTAACGCACGGATAACTCATTTAGAAAATTTCGGAGCTTTTGCGGATATCGGTTGCGGAGTAGTGGCTCTGCTTCCAATAGACACTATCTCTGTTTCACGTATTGACCACCCAAGAGAAAGATTTAGCGTTGGTATGGATATTAAAGCAATAATTAAATCTATAGAAAACGGACGAATTACTCTAAGCCACAAAGAACTTTTAGGAACTTGGCTGGAAAACGTTGCTATGTTCTCAGCCGGTGAAACTGTGGCAGGAATTGTACGTTCTGTTGAATCATACGGAATATTTGTTGAACTTTCACCAAATCTTGCCGGTCTTGCAGAGACTAAGGAAGACGTATTCCCGGGTCAGCAGGCAAGCGTTTACATAAAAAGTATCATTCCATCAAGAATGAAAGTAAAGCTTGTCATTATAGATACTTTTGATTATTCATACCGGCCAACTCCGCCAAAATATTTCTGCACCGGTAAAAGAATAGATAAATTTATTTATTCTCCTCCGGACTGTGACAAAGAAATCATTACAGATTTTACATCCGTATAAATAGTCAGACTGTGGGGTTTAACCGCCTCACAGTCTGTTTTATTTTTGATATTATTAGTCAAGTTTAAACCTTACTATCTTCTCTATTATTTCAGCAACCTGCATTGCCTCATCTTTATCAAGCCTGTTTAGCAGCATATATATTCTGTTAAGCGCTTTTTCATTATCTTGAACAATTTTATCATTATCAAAATCCAAAAGCTCTGAAAGTGAAATATTAAGTGCATTCGATATTTTATTAAGCGTATCTACAGTCGGACATTTTAAAGAGCGCTCTATATGTCCCAAAAATGCAGGATCCATTCCTGCGCAAATAGCCAACGACTTTTGACTGAGCCCTTTCTTTATTCTAAGCTCCTTTATTCTTTCAGCTGTTTTACGCATTATTTTAATTTTTGAATTTTCCATAAATTCCGCTCCCAAAATTAATTTAGAAAACAATAGACGAAAAACATAACTTTAGGTATCATTTTATTTGTGACTATAAGTATTGAAAAATAAGTTGATATTTCGTATAATAATTTATAGACATTTTAATAGTAGTTTATATAGTTTTTGCAAAATTATCATTTAGAAATGAGGTGATATATTTGAACAACGATAATAATGATTTAAGGGATTTAAATATAAACAAGAATGACTCTTCTGATATGAAAACTGAAATGGATGGAAAGTATCTTACTTTTTGTATTGATAATCAAATTTTTGGAATTGCTATTTCCGATATAGTCCAAATAGTAAGTATTCAAAAAATAACGCCTATGCCTCGGTTTCCAAGTTATGTGAAAGGGGTTATAAACCTTCGTGGTGAAATAATTCCTGTTATTGATGTAAGATTGCGATTTAATAAACCTGAAGTACCTTATAATAAAGTCACATGCATCATTATAATAAATATTGGCGAAAACCAGTATGGTTTAATTGTTGATGCAGTGGATGAAGTTGTAAAAATACAAGATGAAGAAATAACAGCTCCTCCGACTATTGCAGATAATTATGAAAATGATTATTTGAGTGGAATTGCTAAACTAAAAGAAAAAGTTGTCTTACTTTTAGATATAACAGCAATTTTGCATAATAATAATTAACCATAAATTGTAATAAAATATTGAAAAGGGATGTAAAAATGTTAAGGAATATGAAAATAAGGAAAAGATTGATAATATCTTTCTTAATTTTAGCCATACTTTCAGCTGTGGGAAGTATTGTGGGAATTGGAATTTTATCTTCTACATATTCGAATTTTAGTTCAGCACTAACAAATGCCTCTTCCTCGTCGCCGGAAGAAATTGCAAAAATAAACTCTGCTATGTGCAATGAAATTAATTTAGGTATTGCTGTTATTATTATCACAGTAATAATAACATTTATTGTTTCCATAATTATCGGAATAGCTATATCAAGGGGAATTAGTATTCCTATTTCAAAAATGCTCGAAGCTTCCCGAAAATCCGCAAAAGGAGATTTTACGGCAAATCCCGATATAGAAAGTAATGATGAAATCGGTGAACTTAGTTTATCATTTACTAAAACAATGGGTACCATTAAAAAATATATAGACGACATTGCCAGTAATCTTGATCAGATAGCCGATGGGGATTTTACTGTAAAATCAACTTTGGAATATGAAGGTGACTTTTCTGAAATTAAAAAATCAGTACAAAAAGTTATAGCTTCCATTAACAATGCACTTGCACTTATCGCGCAAACTTCAAATCAAGTTGCAAGCAGTTCCGACCAAGTGTCAAGCAGTGCCCAAGCAATGGCTCAGGGAGCAACTGAGCAAGCAAGTTCAACCGAAGAATTAACTGCAACAATTACGGATATCTCGACACGAGTTAAAGAAAACGCAACTCATGCCGCAAACGCAAGCAGAAACGTAATTGAAGTAAGTACTGAAATAGAAACAAGTAATGCACATATGAATGAAATGGTAGAAGCAATGTCGCAAATTAACGAGTCTTCAAGTGAAATAGGAAAAATAATTAAGACTATAGAGGATATTGCCTTCCAAACAAATATACTGGCTCTTAATGCCGCCGTTGAAGCCGCAAGGGCAGGTTCTGCCGGAAAAGGATTTGCTGTAGTTGCTGATGAAGTAAGAAATTTAGCAAGTAAAAGTGCAGAGGCTGCTAAAAACACAACTAATTTAATCGAAAACTCCTTAACGCAAGTTGAAAACGGTACAAGAATAGCAAACGAAACCGCTCAATCTCTTGAAAAAGTTGTAGCAGCGGCAGGAAACGTTTCTGATACTGTTAAAAAGATATCCGAGACGACAAATAACCAATCAGATGCCATCGGCCAGGTAGCTATGGGTGTAGAACAAATTTCAAGCGTTGTGCAAACTAACTCTGCAACATCGGAAGAGTGTGCTGCAGCAAGTAAAGAGCTTTCAGAACAGGCTCAAATCCTTTATGACTTGATTAATAAATTTAAAATTAAGCAAGGAAATATAAAATCCGCAAATATTCAAAATAAAATGCAATCAAGTGTTCCTTCCTATACTGAAGATACATCTGATGCACCGGCAAAATTTTCGGACAATAAATATTAATTAATCATCCTTGGCCTAAATATATATAATATTAACCGGAGAATACAAATTATACTGTATTCTCCGGTTTTTTGTCTGCAAATAAGTATATTCAATTAAGTTCTTTAAAAATTGCTCAGGTAAATTAATATTTAATACCTACACCCAATATTTAATATAGAGCCTTTAATTATTGCTAATAATTTCTCTGATTTTTTTTGCACGCAAAAATCTACGTTCTTTAGTAGTTAATGGCTTCGAATATGAAGAAATTAACGTAGCGGGCTGCAACTCAGAAATAAGCCGGTTTATTGTATCGTAGTCAATGTCAGCTATTAAACCTGTAGAAACTCCTAAACGTACATTAGAAATAAGCTTTAAAAACTCACTATTAGACATAATTACAGCACTTTTAAGAACCGCAAATGAACGGCTTACCAAATCTTGTATTTCTATATTCTGTGAAAGTTTTTCTTCTAGTAAACGTTCTTGATTAATCATCTGTATAGCTATTTTTTCGAGATTTGATATTGCTTCCTTTTCTGTAATCCCAAGTGTAACTTGATTTGAAAGCTGATATATACCGCCTTCAGAATCTAAATTGGAGCTATAAACACTGCGCAAAACAAAACCAATTTTGGATAAATTGGAAGAAATTCTTTCTATGCCGCCGCTATCTTTTAAAGCCGGAAGATGCAGCACAAGAGAGGCACGCATACCCGTACCTATATTTATCGGACTATGTGTAAGATAACCCAAATTTGTGTCAAACGCAAAATCAAGTGATTTTCCCAAAATAGTTTCAATTTCATCAGCCTTACTATATGCCTTTTCTAAATTAAGTCCACAACAAACGGTTTGCAAATGTAAGTGGTCGTCTTCATTTACCATTAAGCTAACGGTATTATCTTTGTTTAAGTACAAATCTCTGTCAGTACAATAGCTTAAAAATTCAGCACTTATTAAATTTCGTTCAACAAAAGAGACTGCCTGAGCTGTTTCAATATTTTCAATATCAATAAAATTTAAATTTCTTGAAAGAATATCATTGCTGTTTATGGTTTCTCGAACTAAATTTAATATTTTTTGTCTTTCGAAATGGTTCGTCCTTGATAAGAAAGGAAAACTATCGAGATTTCTAAAAAGATGTATATGAGTTGATATTACTATGTCACGGTTATTCTTTACATCAATCATGCTTTAGCTCCCTTTCTATTTCTTTAATTTTATCTCGTAAATCAGCAGCATGTTCAAAATTCTCCGTATCTATTGCTTCACGAAGTTCACGTTTCATAACACTCAGCTGTTCGTTTGGGCGTTTTTGAAGCATGTTACCTCCTGGAATTTTGCCAATATGCTTTGTATTACCGTGTATATGTTGTATTAATGGAATAAGCCTGTCAGAAAATGTTTTATAACATTGGACACAGCCTACTTTACCTGTATGGATTATATCATCAAATGAAGCACCACAAAATTTGCAGTGAACCGTTTCCGATAAATCCGACATTTCGCTCTCGCTAAAAAACTCACCAAGTAAGCCTCCGAAATTATACCCTAAATTAGTCAGCAAACTACCGTATCCGAACTTTTGCGCACATTCTGCACAGAGAGAATATTCTGTCGGTTCACCATTTATTATTGCTTTAATATGTGTCGTTACCGGATTTTTTTTACAATATTCACATAACATAAAATTCACCTCATTACAATGTTTTCATATTATATTATTAGAATTTCAAAAATTTACTTATTGAAAAAAACAAATGACTGATATTTATCTTAATAAGAAAGAAAAAACTGTAACACGTTTTGTTCCTAAGCAATATTATATACTGTAAACCGAAAGGAGGCAAACAATAATGTGTAACAACAATTTCTTAGGTGGATGCGGCGGCGGGTGCTTATGGATTATTATTATCCTTATTATTTTAGTATGCTGCTGCGGCGGAGACAATGACTGCGGATGTGGCGGATGCAATCCAGGATGTGGCGGCTGCTAACCACACAAAAAGGGCTGCGATTACTCGCAGCCCTTAATTTATATTTTATTCTGTTCTTTAGCCTGCAAAAGTGCTTTTGCAAGCTGATCCGGACACGATGTCGGCTTACGCCCGCATTTAATACCACTTAAACGATCTATAACATCATCCGCTTTCATTCCCTGTACAAGTGAACATATTCCTTTGGTATTTCCGTCACAACCGCCGATTATTTTAACCGATTCAATAGTGTCGCCATTTAGCTCAACAATTATTTCCGAAGAACAAGTTCCTTTTGTTTTATACTTAAGTATCAAAATATTTCCCCCGTAACTTTACTTTTTCATACCGGCTTTAACTTCTTTAAGTTTTTCAATTTGATCATCGGGTGTTAAACATGTACCTATGGGCATGGTAGTAGTGGTATACATACCATGGAAATCAGTTCCTCCGGTCATTACTAAATCGTACTTTCGGGCAATTTCTGAAAGCCGTTGTTCATCCCCCGGGTTATTTCTGGGATGCCAAACCTCGACACCTTCGATTTCATGATCACTTGCAAGCTGACTCAGCAAATCATAACTGTCATAAATAGCAGGGTGAGCCAAAACAGCAACTCCGCCTGCATCATGAATCTGTTGGATTACATCATGTACATCAGGATAACGTATTGGATAATACGCAAGTCCTGTTTTTTTATCGAATAATTTTTTATATGTTTTACCAAAAAAGTCATTTGAATATCCTGCATCAATTAAAGCGTGCATAATATGCTGTTTATATATATTTGTACTTCCCTGTGCGCGCTTTGTAATCATCTTAGCCGTAATCGGATAAAAGCTCATTACTTTTTTAATCATATATGCTGCTGCACGGCGGCGACTGTCAGAAGTACGCTTACATAAACCCTGCAAGCGGTCTGAATTATCACATAAATAACATAAAATGTGTGCTTTTCGCTCCGTCTTAGAATCTACAGTTGAAAATTCAATCCCGGGAATTACCTCAACTCCGTGCCTGTCTCCAAAAATTTTCGCCCTTTCGGAACCGGCAAATGTATCATGATCAGTGACCGAAATAGTGGATATACCGTGAGTTTTAGCAAGCATAACAACTTCTTCAATACTAACAGAGCCATCAGACATTTTAGTATGACAATGCAAATCTCCAGCCACTATATCACCTTCCCCATTCTTAATCTTAATAAATAATACATAATTATATTATAATACAATATTAAAATTAAGGCAAACAAACTGTATTATTTTAGCAGCTTCTCCGGCGTGAATGAGCGCGCGGCTAATATCCAAAGTACAAAATCTATTATAACAAGTCCAAGCGATATTAAAAGAAAAATCACTGCGTTTAACTGAAAAAGGCCTGTAAATTGACCAATAAACAGGAAAATAACAGGTAAAACAATATAACCGGCCGCCTGAAATGATTCAATATAGCTTTTGCTTCTGCCTGAAACAAGTACCATAAAAACAACTCCAAAAATAGTAATGGCGGGAGCTAAAACCAAAACAAGCACTGCCCAGTTCCAATTAAGAAAAAATGGCATATTAAGAATTATATCACCTATTGAAATTACAATAGTAAAAGCCGCAAAAGAGATTGCGGTCGCTATTACGGACAATATTGTACATCCGATTACTTTAGCTTTAAAAATAGATTTTAAACTAAGTGGTGTTAAAATCAATGTTTGAATGGTACCCCGTTCTTTTTCACCGACAAAGCTGCATGCGGCTGATACACTGGATGCCATTAAAGGTATCATTAAAAAGAACATGGGACACACCATATCTGACATAATATAAAACATACTTTGCTGTATGGATAAATAGCTTAATTCATTAGGAATTAGCTTAAGCATTTCTTCTACACCGTTCATTTTTTCTGAAGGCAAAAAATAAATCATAACTAAATACATAGCCGGCAAAAACACGGCCATTATGACTGGCAAAATAATTATAGTATTCCGTGCCATTTTTGTGTTCCATATTTCGCCGAAATCTTTATTTATTACTGCTCTTTCTTCATATGTTATCAACTTCATAGGCTCACCTTCTTTTGTTTTGTGTACTCAAAGTATACATCTTCAAGATTAGGCTTCACCAAACGTGCTTCATAAACTTCATGTCCCGAATTTATAATAGATCTTAAAAGTTTAGGCATTTCATCTTCGCTTTGCAGCTCTGTCTGCCACCAGTCACTATTTTTATTAAAGTATTCCAACTTGTCACCTTCAGGCAATCGGAATTCCGCTTTTATTTTACAGCCGATATTTTCACAAAGAGTTGCAAAACTTCCCTGTGCAATTACAGTTCCGTGCTCAATAATTCCGTAACTGCTGCAGATGTCCTGAGCATAACGTAGTTGGTGCGTACAAATAAAAACAGTTGCACCTGTATTTTTAGCAAGCGATGATATCATTTTGTTAACTGACTGTGCGGATTCGGGGTCAAGACCGCTTGTGGGTTCATCCAAAAAAAGAATTTTAGGTCTGTTAATAAGAGCGCGGGCAAGGGAAAGACGCTGAGTCATTCCCGTAGAATAATCGCTCAGCTTCTTGTCCCTTGCATCCCATAAATCAAGTTTTTTTAAAAGTTCCTGTGCTCTTTTTGTTCCTTCTTCTTTTTTTATTCCGCATGCTTGTGCAAAAAATTCCAGATTTTGAATACCTGTCAGCTGAATATACATCCTTGCAGTTTCGGTCATTACCCCGCAAAGACTGTGAACAGCGCATGGATTTTCCTGAGGTGTCATTCCAAGAACGGAACATTCACCTTTAGTTGGCTTTAAAAGCCCTGTAAACAGCTTAACAGTCGTTGTCTTTCCTGCACCGTTTGGGCCTAAAAAGCCAAAAATTGTGCCTTCTTCAATATCTATGTTTAAATCGCTTAATGCATTTGTACTTCCGTTGTAGGACTTTGTAAGATTTTTTGCACTAATCGCATACATAAAAACTGACCCGCCCTTTTATTTTTTTTCAACGTCTAATTTTATTTTTGAAAAATCGTGAATTTTCTGAATATTTTCGGTAACACCGCGGTTATCTGCAGCTGCAACAAGTTTCTTTCGATTTTTAATGAGCTTCTGAACTTCCTGTACGCCGCCGGGGCCGGCAACACAGCCGCCTTCGCAGGCCATACCTTCAACAAAATCTTCCGGAAGACGTCCTGCATTTAAAATCATCAATGTTTTTTTACATTCAGCTGCGCCGTTGCATTTTACACAAGAGAAAGGTAAATTATAACCTTCTTCTTCAAGCACTTCTGTAACCGCTCCTGTAACTCCGCCGCTTTGTGCAAAACCTTTACCCGCACGGCTTCCGTCTTGTTCATTTTCTGCTTCGTCAAGGACATTTATTTCCTTAGCAGCAAACATAGCCTGTAGTTCTTCGAAAGTCATAACATAATCAGCAGTATCTTCTATTTTTTGTATTTCAATTTTCTTAGCAACACAAGGCCCAACAAATACTACTTTTGCATTTGGGTGCAACGCTTTAACATACCTTGCAGCGAGAGTCATCGGCGAACCTGTGTGAGAGATAAGCCCGGCAAGCTTTGGAAAATGCTTTTCTATCATTTCAACAAATGCCGGACAGCATGATGTCGTAAGTTTATTCTTGTTTTGCACAGCCTCTTTTAATTCTTTGGCTTCATGGTATGCTGTAGCGTCCGCACCAAGCGAAACTTCAAGCGCACCTGTAAATCCGAGTTTTTTAATTGCTGATTTTATCATGCCCACATTTGCCGTATCAAAATGACCTTCTATTGCAGGAGCAAAAATAGCATATATTTCATTTTTACCTTTAATTTGGTTAATAACGTCTACAATACTTGAACGGTCAGTTATCGCACCAAATGGGCAATTCTTTGTGCAAGCACCGCAGTTTATGCAGCGTGAATAGTCAATTGCCGCTCTTTGATATTCATCCTTTGTAATTGCTTTAACTTGGCATGCTCTAATGCAAGGACGCATTGTATCGGAAATTGCATTGTATGGGCATGCAGCCGCACACCTTCCGCATTCCTTGCATTTAGTCGGGTCGATATACGCCCCTTTCGGAGTAATTGAAATTGCACCAAATGGGCAAGCAGCCTGACATTTTTTGGCAAGGCAGTGCTGGCAGTTATCAGTAACTGTAAAACGGCTTATTGGACAGCCTTCACAAGCCGCAGGAAGGACAGCAATTATATTTTTGTCGCTCTGTCCGGGTAAATTTTTTCCTTGAGCTGAAATAAGGCGTTCGCGGATAATCTCACGCTCACGATAAATACAGCATCTGAATGTCGGCAGAGGTCCCTGTATTATGTCGTATGGTATTTTGTCTACATTTTCTTCCAGTGTACCTTCATAAGCATATTTAGCTACCAGTGTAAGTACCTCATATTTAAGTTGCTTTGCGTCATTATTATATTGCATTACTAACTATCCTCATTCAATAATATTTTTCCACTTTTCCCCAAGCTTCTCTACTAATTCACAAAGCTCATCAATGAGCTTAATTTTTATGCTTAAATCAGACGGAAGTCCAGGGTTTTGGTGGGCAGGGTTAATTGCTTTACCTATAAAGATTTTTAGGTCAGTACAGTTTTCTAAAATAATTTTTGCTATCATTGCTGCGCCGTTCGGTTGATCCAATTCTTTAAAACAGTAAGTATCGGCTTCGCGTGAAAGATACTCTTTAAGTATCTCAACCGTTCGGTTTACAGTGAGAACTCCCTCAGTAACAAGGTCTATTCCTTCAATTTTGCCTAACGGATGAATATCAGGATTGGTATAGTCGATAGAAGTTTCTATTTTACGGTTTAAAATTCGCGCAACTATGTTTGCGCTTGTTCCTACGCAAACAATCCTTTTTCCCGGGGAAGTCATATAATCGTGAATCATCCGTAGGTCATCTTCTTTATTAACATGTGGTTCTGAAAGTAAGTTCACAGTACATCTCGGAGTAACCTTGAGAATTAAGTTAGTAGAATCATCTCCGGGTTTTCCAAGATAAAGTTGGTTTACCGCCTTTTAAATGACAAGAGCTTCCAATGCATATTGTGATTTCCAAAAGCTGTCATCCCTTTCAGTATTTTCCATGTATTGTTAATTTTTTAACGTTTAATTTATTATATCACCGTTCTTGCCTAAACGCAATAGGTTTTCACCTGATTTACGTCCTATTTAATTTGTTAAAAAATTAGCGGAACTGAAACTATTATAAGTTATTTTTTAAACATTTTCAATACTTTGTATAAAAATGGCGCGTCTTTTGACGCGCCAAAAAGTTGTATTTACGTTAAGCTTATTTTATAATTCCTATTCCAAATTTAGCTTATTGTTGAGCATCCAATTTGTAAGTATATAATACGCTGTCCCAAAAACCAAAACAAACACAATTAATAACAATAAAATAGTCTGTGCCTGGCGGTATTGATTAATTGCTGAATAGTTTCCAAACAATTGAAAATCAGTTCCTATTTTCCCATTATAAGATGTTATAAGAATAGTTGCAAAAAACTGCTCAATAAGTCCCATTCCAAGATATGAACCTATTCCTGCTAAAAGTTTGTGTTTAGAGCTCATGTTTCCTATTGTAATAGCAGCGTATATTGAAAGAATTTCACTAAGCAGACCGAAGATGCACAAAAAAATCACTTCAAAAAATATGATATATCCATCTATACCTGCAATAGCAAGCGCACTACCCATTAGACTGAAAAAATTTTTAAACGAATCTATCGTTTCCCTATTTATTGTCATTATAAAAATTGATATAAACGAAACAATACCACTTAATATTAACCACATAAGTGTAGTAATCATTTTACAGTTTATATGACTGTGAGCTTGTACAGGCAGAGTAAATGAAAGATATCCCTCATCAGTAAGAAGATTTTTATTAAAGCGCTGAATGGTAACAACCAATGTCATAAGAAAGATACCCACTATAATAGCCACAAAAGCGGTCATCGTTAAGATTTGTGGAATAGCTAAGTAATCTACGTTAACCGAATAGAAAAATTTGTTAATAAGAGCAAGTACGATTAAAAGAGCATACATCGGAAGAAAGATTCGTCCGGTTGCCTTTATTTCATATTTTAAAAGCTTTTTTAGCATTTAAAAACCTCCCTAAAGAGTGCATCAACACTTTTATTTTCATTTTCCCTAATGTCATCTACTGTCGATGTAAGAATAACGTTGCCTTGATTAATAAATATAAATTCATCTAATATTTTTTCTACATCGGAAATTAAGTGAGTGGAGATAATAATTGTAGAATTTTCATTATAATTTCCAATAATCGTATCAAGAATATAATCCCTTGCTGCCGGGTCAACTCCGCCTATTGGTTCATCCAAAAGGTAAAGTTCCGCTTCACGACTCATAACTAAAATAAGCTGTACCTTTTCCTTTGTTCCCTTACTCATCGTTTTTAATCTTTGATTAGGATTAACCCCAAGGCGCTTAAGCATATCGTATGCCTTTTCCATATTGAAATTATCATAAAAGTCACTGAAAAACTCAATCATATTGTTTACTGACATCCAGTCGTTTAAGTAAGTTCTTTCGGGCAGATAAGATACTATTTTTTTAGTTTCGATTCCGGGTTTCATTCCATTTATTAAAATTTTGCCGCTGGTGGGCGTAATAAGCCCGTTGGCTAATTTTATAAGCGTACTTTTTCCGCTTCCATTAGGACCGAGAAGTCCGACTATTCTACCTTTTGGTACGGTTAGATTTACAGAATTTAAAGCTAAGCATCCGGGATAAAACTTGACGAGGTTTTGACACTCCAATATATTATTCATTAGCTATTCCTCCTCCGCTGTATTTTCAATAAGAGAAACTGTTTGTTTGATGTCATAACCAAGATTATTCATATTTTGTATAAATTCCCTTATTAAACCTTTTGCTAAATTATTTTTGGTATCCATAATTTTTTCAACATCCTCTGTTACAAATCTGCCGCTTGTACGCTGTGAATACAAAAGTCCTTCACTTTCAAGCTGTGACAATGCACGCTGCATTGTATTGGGATTTACCGAAGCCTCACTTGCAAGATCCCTAACAGACGGAAGCTTTGAGCCCGCCGGATATATTCCGGAAACTATAAATAGCTGTATATGTTCAATAAGCTGTGCATATATTGGTCTGTCAGATTTTAATTTCCACGGCATAAATACACCTCCAACTTATTTATTGTATCAACCTATTAATACAATAATACAATTTATTATTAAATTTGTCAATATTATTTTAATTAATTTCCTGACGTTTGAAAAAGATAAGTCCCAAAATATTAAATACAACTATATGAGCAAGAGCAATCCACACTGAAGTCATCATTTCGGAAGACGGTACAATTGCAATTACTTGGATTTGAGTTGACAGCATAGCAAATTCGCCTTTTTCAAATATTGGATTTATAAGAGATAAAAGCTTAAATACAAGAGGAGGAAACATCAATAGTCCTATATAGCATAGTGAGAAAAGAGAATTCTTTTTAATTAATACAGCCAACATTGTGCCAAGGTTAATTCCTGCAATATATATAAGCATTGCTATGGATATTCTGATAAAATAATCGGATAAAAACTCTGTAGTAAAACCCGCACCGGGTGTTAATAACATATATCCGCTGCCAAAAAACGCAGCCAATGTAACTAATGCAACAAATCCGGATACAATAATAGCAGAAATATTTTTTGCTATATATAGTTTACTTCTCGATATTCCGTACGAAATTGTATTTTTTAAAGTGTGTTCTTTATTTTCTTCGGCAGTTACAATATCCGCAAAAGAAAAAACCAAATAAAGAGGAAACAAAAGTAAACTCAGAGAGCTTCCAAATGAAATTTCTCTGGATGCCCCGTTAGCTCCCAAAATTACATTATATAAAATTGCTAAACCTGCCATTACAGCCACGAATATATAAAGGTACATTCTGTGAAATGATTTGTATAAATCTGCCTTGATAAGTTTAAACATTATGAATTCCTCCTACCAACTCAATAAAGTACTGTTCCAAATTTAAACCTGATTGATTTACATTATAGACATCAATATCATTTAACACTAAAGTTCTTACCAGAACTTCAGGAGTATTCATAAACTCGTCCGTTCTTATTTCGTTATCGTCAGATATTTCAAAATTGGTGCAGGAAAGTTTATTTTTTAGAACATCGGATGCCTTATTTGTATCGTTCACTTTTATGTTCAAAGTACGTTTGCATTTTTCCTTAAGTTCACTTGTAGAAACTCTTTCAATTAATTTTCCCTTATTTATAAAGCCGTAGCAAGTTGCAATTTGTGAAAGTTCACCCAAAATGTGGCTTGATATTAAAATTGTAGTATTCTTTTTATGGTTGAGTTTTAAAATTATTTCTCTAAATTCCGCCATGCCCATTGGGTCAAGTCCGTTTATCGGTTCATCTAATATAAGTAATTCCGGGTTACCCATAATAGCCAATGCAAGGCCGAGTCTCTGTTTCATTCCCAGTGAAAAGTTATTAAACTTTTTATTTCCCACATTAGAAAGTCCAACAAACTCCAGTGAATTATTTACACAATTTTTATCTTCAATACCACGTTGGATTCTATAATACTCCAAATTCTTTTCAGCGGATAGATATGGAAAAAAGCTTGGTGTTTCAATAATAGTTCCTATTTTAGAACGCATATTTTCAATGCCGCTGCCACTTGATTCAGAAAATAGTTTTAAACTTCCGGAAGAAGGAATCGAAAGCCCGTTTATCATTTTCAGAAGCGTAGTTTTTCCTGCCCCGTTTTTACCGACAAGCCCATAAATCTCGCCTTTTTTTACCTGAATATTAATGTTATCAACAGCGAAAAAGTTTCCAAATTTTTTTGAGATATTCCGTGTAGAAATAATTGTATCTGTCAAAATTAATTCCTCCTAAAGTTTCTGTATTACTGTACTAATCATCTAATACAATAATACATCGTTTCTCTGATTTGTCAATACATTATGTAAATATTTTTTAAATTTCTCTCTTTGGATAATTTTATTTATAGGTGCGTTACAAAAAAACAGCAAATAGAAAAAGCCTGTTTAATTCTGTATAAACAAAACGACAGGCAAGTCCTATTTGCTGTTAATAAAATACTATTATTAATTCAAATGGTTAAAAGCGGTACAAACGAGTATTACTCTTTGCAGTTATTTTTTTGTAATAGAGTTTTGAATATATTCTACGATTTTATCTTTATCAATTTGAGATGAAGCACGAAATACACCGATAATCATCTTTTCCTGGTCAGAAAGTTCATAGATATGACTCGTATTTTTTTTACATTTTTTAAAGTTTGGCTGAACACCGCAGTCTGACACAATTTTAGGTGTACCTTCATCGGAAAGAAGTGCATTTATTGGTATGTTAAATACTTTTGCAAGTGTAACGAGTACCGATATATCCGGTGTGGTTTTCCCAATTTCATAGTAGGAATATGTAGAACGGTCAATATTTAATATCTTTGCAAGCTGAACTTGGGTGTAGCCGCACTTAACACGAAGTTCTCTCAATCTTTCATTCAAACGAATTTTTTCAAAAATAAGTCATCCCACCTTTGCAAAGAATATAGTAATTTCTTATACAGATTATATAATTTTGTTTGTCCGTAAAGATAATTGTGTGACAATTATTCACTTTTTAATGAATAAAGTTGTGAAAAGTATTTGTATTTTTAGCTTTATAGTAAATAGTTTATTTCCTGTTGTTAATATTTTTAAATTTTTTATGAAAGTTTTATTGATACTAACTTTTTGTAATGCATCCAGTTTAATATTATACAAAATTATATAATAATACAAAATATGACTATTGACGTATCCAGTAAATTTTTGTATAATGATTAAGTTAAGTTGCTAATGTGGCTCAGTTGGTAGAGCAGCGCATTCGTAATGCGCAGGTCGTCGGTTCGAGTCCGACCATTAGCTCCACTCCCGCTATTTGCGGGAGTTTTTTGTTATAAAAAAAAAATCCTCCTGTTATGCATTAACAATGCATAACAGGAGGATTTTTCATTGCATACTAATATTCTGTTTAGTATTTTTCATTCGCGGATATAGATTCGTTTAATCCGCCATCAAATTCATTCTCAGAGTTTACTATATTATTTCCTCTATTTACCTGACTTTTTAATTTAAACTTGCTTACCAACGATTTTAAGGCCTGTGCCTGTCCTGAGAATTCTTCACTTGCCGCTGCACTTTCCTCTGCTGTAGCGGAGTTTGTCTGAACAACATTAGAAATCTGTTCTACTCCTAAAGTCACCTGGTCAATTGCATTTGATTGAAGAACAGTAGAGTTTGAAATGCTTTGAACAGTGTTTGAAACTTTTTCAGCAGCTGTAACGACACGTTTTAACGATTGTGCGGTAAGGTCAGCTATTTGAGAACCGTTTTCTACCTGGCGGAATGAATTTTCGATTAAGGCAGTAGTGTCTTTTGCCGCTTCAGCACTCTTACTTGCGAGATTTCTGACTTCATCTGCAACAACAGCAAAACCTTTGCCGGCGGCACCTGCTCTTGCGGCTTCTACCGCTGCATTAAGAGCAAGTATATTTGTTTGGAATGCAATATCCTGAATAGTTTTTATAATTTTGCCGATTTGATTTGATGACTCGCTAATCTGTGACATAGCGTCCACCATATTATCCATATGCTTATTGCTTGCTTCAATTTCAGAAGCCACTTCATTGACATTTTTACTTGCATTTTCTGTATGCTCAGCATTCTCTTTTACATGTGAAGAAATTTCGGTAATTGATGCTGAAAGTTCTTGAATAGAGCTTGCCTGTTCAGTAGCTCCCTGCGCAAGTGCCTGTGAAGCATCTGAAACTTGTTTTGACCCAACTGATACTTGTTCTGACGAACGATAAATATTCTCAAGTGTTTCATTTAATGAAGAAGTTATATTATACAAAGAGTCCTGTATTTCAACAAAGTCTCCTTTAAATTCCATACTCGCCTGTACTGTTAAATCACCATCGGAAATTTTTGAAAGTGCCAATTTTATCTCTGATATGTAAGCTTTTAGTGACGAAATTGTTTCAGAAAAAGCACTGCTTAACTGGCCAATTTCATTTTGTGAATCAATCTTTGTTATATTTACATTCAAGTTTCCTACGGCTAAGTTTTGCGCAGCATCAGCCATTTCTTTAACAGGCTTACTTATTTGTTTCGAAATTTTAACCGCTATAAGAATTGAAATAATAAATGATATAAGTATTACAACAATAATTAATGCTATTGTCGCCGAAATTTGAGTAGAAAGATTTTTTCTGAGTTCAACACCGGTTGTAGTTTTTAAGTTTAACAGTTCCTCCATTGCAGAACTGACTTTATCAAGAACTACTGCTCCTTCTCCTTCCAAGAGTGTTCGTGCTTCAGCATTTTTATTTTCTTTTGCAAGTGATACTACACGATTACATATATCATCATATTTATCGAGATTTTCTTTAATTGTATTATATACAGACAGTTCTTTATCATTTACAATTACTTTTTTAACTTCTGCTAAATTTTTATTCATATTTGCTGTAGACTGCTGTAATTTTTCTGCAGCCGAATCAATTTTAGCTTTGTCTGTGTAAAAAATAACATCTCTTATAATAGCCCGGTTATTATTATATTCCGAACTTAATCTACCTACATCACCTTCTGCAAAGCCATAATTGTCCAAAGCATTAACATAATTGTTATTTGTACTGTTCATTACAAATACTGCAACTATTCCGCCTATACTTGAAATTATAGTTACAATTAAAAATGTAACTATCAATAATTTACCTATTTTCATGTTTCGAATATTTCTCATAATTTATTTTGCCCCCTGTATCTTTTTAACGAAGTTTAGGATTTCACTGCCAAGTAACTTTTTTAAGCGCAAGAGCATAACTATCTTTGTGCTTTGACAATACTGTTAAGATATGTATAAGTATCATTTTGTGTAAATTTTAGAGGATTAGATATTTCATCACTGTGTATTTTATTAACTTCGTTTAATGAGTCGATAAAAGACCTCCAATGATACTTATAATTATTATACAGGATTTCTCAATGTTTAGAATTTGATGCTTATTAAACCTAATTCTAATATAATAATAGGAAAAACAATACCTCTATTACTAATAATGCCCTTTGCATAGTGGAATAATTTGGTACTTGAGTGTTTTTTGAAAACTGACTATTTGCATAACATCAAATACAGTTATATAGTAAAGTCACCTTGTCTATACAAAAAGTAAGATATTTGTTTCCTATATAGTCTATAGTTTAATAACAAATTAGATACTTCGTCTTCGCTTTTAAACATTTGAGTGTGGTTTATACCTCTTTTCTGCCCATATTAATTCTTAATAATGCATAAGCCAAATAGTGTTACTGTGCGGATAATATCCATGTTACTTATATCGGAAAATTTATTAATATATTTAGAAGGGATAACTGGTAATGTTATAAGTGATATTAGTTGAGCTTTTGTATGGTATTACCAATTTTATTGTTATGTTTCTGCCAAGTAATTATAATATCGAGTAATTTATGTTTAATAATAATATGAAAATAACTATTAAAGGAGAGTTGATTCATCATGTACTTCAAAGAACTATACGAAAGACTTTTAAAAGCTTCTCTGGAAAATAAAGTGGACCAGGAAGTTGAAAAAATCGAAGAAAACGATTTTGATCCTCACCAGCTTGACTGCATCTTAAATCCTCACAAATATGCTCCTGTATGGCGAATAGGCGAATGTAATTGTTCCGAAAGTTCCAAAGCCGCTTGTCAAAACAAATGTCTTTTCGATGCGCTTCATATGGATAAAAACGGGAATGCTGAAATCAATAAAGAACTTTGTATTGGCTGTTCGGAGTGCATTAATAACTGCAAGGCTAAAAAGCTGATTGACAGCAGGGATATTTTGCCAACCCTTTCTGCTGTTCATTCTTCCGAATCACCTGTGTACGCAATGATTGCCCCCGCATTTATAAGTCAGTTCAGCGAAGACGTTACGCCCGGAAAGCTGAGAACTGCTTTTAAAAATCTCGGTTTTGCCGGAATGGTCGAAGTAGCTCTTTTTGCAGATATACTTACTTTTAAAGAAGCGCTTGAATTTGACAAAAATATTGTAAAAGAAAATGACTTTCAGCTTACGAGTTGTTGTTGTCCAATGTGGATTGCTATGATCAGACGAATTTACAATCAACTGATTCCACATGTGCCTGCCGCTGTATCTCCCATGGTTGCCTGTGGTCGCACAATAAAAAAGCTTCACCCCAAAGCGGTTACTGTATTTATAGGTCCATGTATTGCCAAAAAAGCTGAAGCGCGAGAAAAAGACGTATCAGATTCTACTGACTATGTACTTACTTTTCAAGAAATGAAGGATTTATTTGATTTTGCAGATATAAATTTATCAGAATTACCTGAAGATGAACGTGACCATTCATCCACAGCAGGTAGAATATATGCAAGAAGTAAGGGTGTGAGCGAAGCGGTTCAAAATTCACTAAAACGTTTAAATCCCAACAGAAAAATTGAATTAAAAGCTGCCCAAGCCGATGGAGTTGCCGCATGTAAGGCAATGATAAATGACATAGTAAATGGGAAAATCGAGGCAAATTTTTATGAAGGAATGGGCTGTATAGGCGGTTGTGTAGGTGGTCCTAAAGCATTAATTCCCCATGAAAAAGGGCGAGAAAATGTAAATAAATATGGAAAAGAAGCAATTTACGAAACCCCCATAGATAACCCTTATGTTATTGAGCTATTACACAAACTTGGTTTTGACACCGTGGAAAGCCTCATTGAAGACAGTGATATTTTCACTCGCAATTTCTGATAAGATTAATATTTGGGGTATCAAAGCCTATATATATATGTTATACTAAAGTTTATAACATATGGAAATATAGGAGGCTTTATAGTGGGCTATAAAGAAGATTTTGAAGAAATATATAAATCTAAAATTACACGCGCAGGAAGCGCAGAGTTACTTGAATGGCTTAAAACAACTGATTTTTTCACTGCTCCCGCAAGTACAAGATTTCACTGCGCATGCCTTGGAGGTCTTGTTCAACACAGTGTAAGCGTTTATCGTGTTATGATGGATAAACACTTCGACCCCTCGGTTGACAACGAGGAAAGTTTTGCTATCTGCGGTCTTCTTCATGATATTTGTAAAGCTCAGTTTTATAAAGAAAGCACAAGAAATGTAAAGAATGATAAAACGGGCATGTGGGAAAAAAAGCCTTTCTACTCAATAGAGGATGCCTATCCGTACGGGCATGGTGAAAAGTCCGTATTTTTAATAGAAAGATTTTTACGTTTGAAAACAAGTGAAGCTATTGCAATTCGGTGGCATATGGGCGGGTTTGACGAATCCGTTAAAGGTGGAAGTTTTTCAATCGGCCTTGCATGGCAAAAATATCCTATTGCAGTAAAACTTCATCTGTCTGATTTGGAAAGTACATATCTTTGCGAAAAAGGAACATCTTCTATTAAGAAATAAAGAAATGCACCTAAAATTCCGATGCATTTCTTAAGTTCATTTAATCTGCCTATTAAAATATATAATTGTATTGAAAACAATTAAATAATATGATAAAATTTACATTATGGGGATAATTAGTCAAAGCGAAACCTGCTCTAAATAGGGAGCTTTTGCTTTGGCTTTTTTGTGCAAATATTAAATCCGTTCGGAGGTGCTTTAATGGATTTCGATGCTTTTACCGCCGGAGTTGAACCGGGCGGATTGCGTACAAAAAATGAAATACGCATATTAATTTGTTATTTGCTTTCAAGTATAGATGAACCTCTTTCAAAAAATGATATTTTAAATATAATTCAGGATAACGCTTTGGCAAACTATTTTGAAGTTACGAACGCATTGTCCGAACTTTCAGAAAAAGGAAACGTTGTTGTAAGCGGCAAAAACAATGAATTCTATTGTGCCAGTGATACCGCTCGGCTTATTGCTAAACAACTTGACACTGCTCTTCCCCCGGTAGTAAGAGACAAAACTATCGCCGCCGCAATAAATCTTTTGGCAAAAACAAAACGCGAACGAGAAAATAAAGTAGACATAATTAAAACCGAAAAAGGATTTAATGTTATCTGCCATATTTCCGGCGGTAAATCCGATCTTATGAATTTTACTCTGCATGTTCCCGATATGTATCAGGCTAATATGGTAAAGCGTAATTTTCATAAATCACCTGAGAGTGTTTACCGGACTATTCTTGCTCTTGTTACAGGAAACAATGAAATGGCCTTAGAAATTTTGAAAGAAAGCCGTGATTCTTAATAGTGCGAATGTGAAGTGAACATAAAAACCCAGGGACATTCGCACTGAAAAACAGCTTTAAAAGCAGACTATAACAAAAATTTAATATGTAAAAATCAATAGCAGTAACATGTTATTGTAGCAAATGAATAATATCAGCTGGTTTTTTAAGGCTCATATTGTTAGTATTTGCTGTCGCACCCTACGCGGGTGCGTGGATTGAAATGGAAATTTACTAAATATGATTTTACCCCCATTGATGTCGCACCCTACGCGGGTGCGTGGATTGAAATATGTAAGTTGTTGACTCTGCCGCTTTGATACCGTTGTCGCACCCTACGCGGGTGCGTGGATTGAAATATGCCGCCGCCTACCTTATAATTGTAATGCTAACGTCGCACCCTACGCGGGTGCGTGGATTGAAATATCAATAAATGTGGCTTCGAGGTCTGCAATGTGTCGTCGCACCCTACGCGGGTGCGTGGATTGAACACAAGAAAAAAGGCAGGTACACCCTGCCTTTTTATTATTTAAATATTAGATTAAGTAGAAGCAGCATTGTAACTCCCGGTATTCCTGCTGCTCCGGAAACTCCAATTGTAAGAGGACTGAGCGGCAAAGTTACTCCGGTAAACATTCCCGTTAAATTCACAGCCGCAAGTGCACAAAGCCCGGTAATAATTCCGCCAATCGCTCTTTGAAACGGCTTGGGCGATTTTACTATCATCTGAATAATTACCAAAAGTGCAAACACCCCACACAAAGTCACAATTAAAATTATGTTGGGCAAGGTTACACCCCCATATTTTCAGATTTTAATGAATTACAGCTAACACCTAATTTTTTTGCTAACTTCATTAAATATCTATAACGTGAATATAAAGAGCTACGTTCATAAATGCATGCTTCAATTAAATTTTCATCACTTTCAAGTTCAAACCAGTGTTCGTTGCAGGCTATAAGTCTGCAAACTTCCTTAATCTCAAAAATTAATCGCTTTTTATCCTCGTCCTCCTTTGAAGTAGTTGTATCTTCACGTTGAACTAATTTTAATACATTTTCCATACTAACTCCGCCTTTCGGTTTATTATTATGTTAGTATGATAGTCAAATATTACTAATATTATACTATATTTATATATAAATAATGATTAAAAATACCATTTTTGTTAAATTTCGGGGATAAAGTCAATTCTTCCGCTTGCTACATCTGACGCAGCGACTTTTATTTTTAAAGTTTGCCCTATGGTTAATTTTTTATGGGTCTTTTGGTCAATTTGAGATATCAAACCATCATATTTATAATCTGCACCCTCAAAGCTGTCAATAGGTACAAATCCTTCTACTGAACTAGCAAGCTCCACAAATACTCCGCGCTGTGTAACTCCGCTTATAATACCCGTATAGCTTTCTCCTATATGGTGAGTCATATATTCAGCCATATAACAGCTTTCTGCAGCGCGTTCAGCCTGCATTGCACGAACTTCCGCTGTGGATGAATTTTTAGCCGCTTCATTTGCAAAATTCAAATAATGTCTATTAAGTTCGTCCTTGTTTTTACTGTTCAGGAATTCTGACATAATACGGTGTATAACTGTATCAGGATAACGCCTTATTGGTGAAGTAAAGTGGCAGTAATCAGAAAGTGCAAGTCCGAAGTGACCGATAGGGTTTATATCGTATCTTGCTTTTGCCATGGTTCTTAATAATTGGTGTGAAACAATTTTTTGAGCAGGCGTTCCGCTTGCTTGTTTCATTATATCTGAAAAATCTGCTGTAGTTATTTCGCCCTTATGCTTTAGTCTTTTAGGATTAAGTCCCAAAGCCGATACAATCTGAATAAGGCTTTCGACTCTTTCCGGGTTAGGCTGTTCGTGCACACGATATACAAATGGAATATTATTAGCTCTTGCGAATTTTGCGGCAGCTTGGTTTGCAGTAATCATAAGCTGTTCAATAACCTGCTGCGCAACACCTGTTTTACGAGGTTCAACATCAACACATACTCCATTTTCATCAAGTGTAAATTGAGATTCTGTACTATCCAAGTCAACTGTTCCATTTTGGATAGAACGCTGTTTTAAAATTTCTGCAAGCTCTTTAGCTGCATTTAGTGAACGTATAACTTTAGAATATTTTTTTCTGAGTTCCTTGTCCGCCGTCTTATCGTAAAGCTTGTTTACTTCAGAGTAAACTCCTCTTACTTTAGAATTTATTATACTTTTTTTGAATTTATACGATAAAATTGTACCACGCTTATCCAGTTCAATTATAGCTGAAAAAGTTAATTTATCTTCCCCGGCATTTAATGAGCATACTCCGTTTGAAAGTTCTTTGGGAAGCATTGGTATAACCCTGTCTGCAAAATAGACTGAAGTACCGCGTTCCATAGCTTCCTCGTCAATTGCGCTTCCTTCTTTTACATAATGGCTCACATCTGCAATATGAACAGTAAGTTTATAGCCTGCTTTAGTCCTGCTGACATATATGGCATCGTCCAAATCCTTTGCGTCCGCACCATCAATAGTACAAATATTTTTTTCCCGTAAATCCAAACGTTCCTTTAAGTCTTTCTCCGTTATAGTTTGCTTAGATATTCTTTTTGCTTCCAGTTTCACTTGCTCGGGAAATTTTGTTCTTATACCGTTTTCATCAACAATGGCATCTGCACATATCTTTGCACTGTTTGAATTTCCATACACTTTTATTATTTTTGCGTAAAATTTATCCGTGTGCGGTGTATGATGTATTTCAGCTAAAACCTTATCCCCGACATTATATTCATTCTTTGAATCTTTTTCAACCGGAATATGATAGCGGATTGCAATATCCGGGATTAATTCCAACGAACCCAAATTCAAGTTTAACGTACCTGTAACGGTACGGCTTCCTTTTTCAGAAATTTGCCTAACACCCGCACTCGGTCCTTTAGGACTCTGCTTTATATGGCTTAGTAAAACCGTATCGCCTATAAAAGCTTTGTTTAATTTATCACTGTGAATAAACATATCTTCGCCGCCGTCCATTGGCCGAGCAAAAGCAAAGCCTTTTGAAAGAGAAACAATTTTAGCTTTTACTGCTTTTTTTTCATGGACGATACGTATTCTGTGCTTTTTATTTATTGAAATTGTACCCTCTTCTTTAAGCTGATTTAAGGCTGCATAGAAATCTTTTTTTTCCTTAATTTTCAACTTCTTTATAAGAGCTTTTGAAGTAATGCTCTGAGGGTGACTCTGCATATAAGTTAAAATCTTAATTTTACTGTCGTCTAACATTTTTCCTCCATTATCACAGCTTTACATTAAATAAAATATATTTAATCTGTGTTACATAATTTTATTTCAGTATCTATTAT
>ENA-UOOK01001859-UOOK01001859.1-fermentation-metagenome-genome-assembly--contig:-NODE-1859-length-27170-cov-5.531883_pt1 | contig 27170 bp, 17 predicted proteins | sample MGYA00245777_ERZ724023 | MGnify/ENA primary metagenome ERZ724023 (study PRJEB28704, sample SAMN03018312) | fermentation metagenome | biome: anthropogenic terrestrial biome; feature: soil; material... | reverse complement strand
CACAAACAGGGCAGTTTGCTTTATTTTCATCAATATACTTTTGCATTTCGTCGTCGGTTAATTCATCTGTATCCACCTTTCCTTTGGAATGTGATTCAACTAGGTTGTCCGCTCTAAGCCTGCTCTTACATTCCTTACAGTCTATTTTGGGGTCGGCAAAAGATGATGTGTGACCGCTGGCTTGCCAAACGCGTGAATTCATTAAAATTGCAGCATCTAAACCAAAGGAGTTTGGGTTTTCTTGAACAAATCTTTTCCACCATACGCGTTTTATATTGTTTTTTATTTCCACTCCCACAGGACCGTAATCCCAAGTGTTTCCCATACCGCCATAAATTTCACTGCCTTGAAAAATAATCCCTCTGTTTTTACACAAGTTAACTATTTTTTCCATTGTGATATTACTTTGCATTTTGATTTACCTTTTATATTTGTTCATTATTAATCAATTATTATTATTTGTCAAGACATAGTTGCTGTTTTATATGATATAGAAAGAAATTTTTATTTATAATTAAAAATAGTTGAAAGGCGATTTCAACTATTTTTTTTAATGAATTGCTTAATGATTTTAACTTTTTTATAGTTGTTTTTTTTATATGTAATTTGATTTTAACTTTTTATAGTAATTTTTTTATATATAATTTGATTTTAACTTTTTTATAGTTATTTTAGTTATATACAAATTTTTTTACCTTTTTTATCTGCTTAATGATTTTAATTATTTTATAGTTGTTTTGGTTATATGTAATTAGTGGTTGTTTTTTATTTGCATAAATGATTTTTATTTTTTAAAGATTTTTTGCAGTCGCTTATAAGTATTATTTTGTTATTCTTTATTTATTGCAATTTTCTTCCTCATCCTCTGGTTGGTCAACGAATTCCCACATTAGGGTGGTGTGGGGGAGAAGGCTTTTATCAACAGGTTTTATTTCTTTAATTAAATTAGCAAAACTGATTTGCGAATAGGTTGCTTGTTTTTTTGCTATCATTTCTTGAAACGCAACTTTTAAAATACCAAGTTCATAATCATGAGTGGTGTCAACAACCGCGTTAACTGTCTTCTTAAATTTTGATATATATTTGTTTTCTGCTTCACAAACAGCATCCCAGTTTTTAAGGGTGGTGTTTACGCTATGTTTTCTTCTGCTTACATCTCTTATCATGCGCCTAAACAATCTAATATCCACAGTGTTCATTTTTTCTTTACCAAGTTTGAAGTGGGATAGTGCGTTAACATAAATTTCAAAATAATTTTGTGTGCCTATATTTTCTAAAATTAGTGGATTAAGAACATGCAAACCCTCAAATATAACAATTGCATTATATTTTAATTGTATTGTTTTAAAATCTGCAATATTTTTGCCTGTTATAAAATCAAAAGTTGGAAATCCTGTTTTTTTGCCACTAAACAAACTTTCAAAGCACTCTTTCATTTGTTTTACATTCACAGCATTTGGCGAATCCAAATCTCTTAACCCGTTTTCGAGAATTGGGCTTTTATCGCGATCAAAGAAAAAATCGTCCATTCCAATAGTTATAACGGGTCTCCCACGCTTTTCTAAAATTTCTTTAAGAAGTTCTGCGCTTGTTGTTTTGCCTGCGCATGAAGGTCCTGCAATCAATACCATATTGGTATCTTTTTTAGATAGTATTTTCTCCGCCAATTTAAATAATTGACCACGATATCTGCTTTCTGTGTCGAGAATAATTTTTTTTACATCACTTTCTATCTTTTCGTTTATGTTTTTTACGCTTAAAATTTTAGCCATTTTTTCTCCGTTTAATAGTAAATTTATTTTATTGTTGTTTAGTGTTTTTATCTCGTTGCATCCATTCAAACCATCGCACCAACATATTATAAATTGGGTTAAGCGTTTGTACAAACACAATTATAAATAAAATATCGGTTATTTCTAATAGTTCATAATTAAATATAGGGTAAGCAAAGTTTAGTAATGTGACTATCAAAAATAACATAGATGTGAATAATACTGTCCTATAAATGTCGTATGGTTTGCATATACGATAAAGTACGAGTAGCCCGGCAAATGTAACAGTAAGAGACGCTATTGTTTTATATTTATATTCCATAATTAAATTAAGTTTAACAAGTGTGTAACAAAGGAAAACATGAATAAAAAATAATATTGCAGCAGGCAAAGCTTTCATTATAAGATTATTTAAGAACCGCCCTTTTATTTTTGCCTTATTCAACTGCAATGCTAAAAAGAAGGATGGTATTCCTATAACACAAAGTTCGAGCAGTAGCATTTGTGAAGGAGAAAATGGATATTTCTCTTTTATTATTAAACAAAATACAGATAAGATAATAGTAAATAGTGTTTTCATAAGGAACAGTGATGACGAGTTTTGCACATTATTAACAACGCGCCTGCCCTCTGCCACAACGCTTGGCATACTTGAAAAGTTGCTGTCAAGCAAAACCAAGTGGCTCACATGCCTGGTTGCTTCCGAACCGCTTGCCATTGCAATGGAGCAATCGGCTTCTTTTAGGGCAAGTATATCGTTAACACCATCGCCCGTCATCGCCACTTTATGTCCTTTGTTTTTCAAGGCTTTAATTATATACGCTTTTTGTTCGGGTGAAACCCTGCCAAACACAGTGTATTTATCAACTGCATCCACTATTTGTTGTTCGTTTAGTCCCACTAAATTGATATATTTTTCAGCTCCCTCTACTCCCACCCGCTTGCTTACTTCGCTAACTGTGATAGGACTGTCACCAGATATAATTTTAATATTTACACCGTTTTCTTTAAACCAGTTTATAGTTTCAACTGCATCTTCACGAATATGGTCTTCTATAACAATTAGTGCAACAGGCTTTCTATCGGTGGGGAGTTTGTCTTTAATTATTTGTCCATTACTAGACGCTAGCATTAAAACTCTTAAACCTTTTCTGGCATACTGTTTTATTTTTTCGTCTAATGATTTATTTTTACTCCGCATAACAAATTCAGGTGCACCTAAAATATATGTTTCACCATTTCGAAAAGTTACAGCAGATAGTTTTTTAGAACTTGTGAAAGGGGATACGGTTAAACTCACATATTCTTTACTATAACCAAAGTAACCAACAAGAGCACGGGAAGTTTGATTATTGTCGTCAAGAGCGGTGAGCATGGAGCCCACAATTTCATTGATTTTCTTTTGCGGACTGCCGTCTAGTTCTTCAACCGCACAAACTTTCATAGTGCCGTCAGTTATTGTGCCTGTTTTGTCAAGGCAAAGAATGTCTGTTCGTGCCAGCATTTCAATAGAATATAAATCTTGAACCAGTGTTCGCTTAGATGCTAGTTTAATAACGCCCACTGCCAGTGCCATGCTAGTTAGTAAGAACATTCCTGCGGGAATCATTCCAATAATTGAGCCTGCGGTAAGCCGAATTGTGTCAGCATATATCCCAGTCTCTTTAAAATTGTTTAAATACATTAGTATTGCAATCGGTATGATAACAACACCAATAGACCTAATAATAAGGCGCATGCTTTTTAATAGTTCGCTTTTGGGCTTAGAATATTGCTTAGCTTTTTCTGCTAGTTTTGCGGAATAAGTATCGTTTCCCACTCTGTCTGCTCGAGCATAGCATTTTCCGCCAACTATAAAACTACCACTAAGTATAGTGTCGCCTTTTTTCTTTTTAATGGAAACACTTTCGCCTGTTAGAAGAGATTCGTTTACTTCCACTTCGCCGTCAATAATCACACAGTCTGCGGACACTTGCTTGCCTGTTTCAAAATATAACACATCATCGAGCACAATTTGATTAACATTTTTATCAGTTAAAAAACCATCTCTAACAATTTTAGCGGTTGGGCTGGTGACTAATTTAATTTTTTCAATAGTTTTCTTTGCTTTAATTTCTTGAATAATTCCAATCGTCATATTTGCAAACACAATAACTATGAAAAACATGTCACCCAGTCCCGCACCAACATAAATAAGCGCACCTGCAACAATAAAAGAAAGCATATTAAAAAATGTAAAAATATTTGTAAAAAGAATGGAGCCGATTGTTTTTGCGTTCTTATCTTTTATACTATTTTCATAGCCTTGACTTTCTCGTTGGATTGCTTGGTCGCTAGTCAGTCCGACATTATAAAGAGCATTTATTCTTTCAATTTCACTAAGTGGAACACGCTTTTTATTTATTCTAACCTTTTTTTTAGGAAGCAGTTGTTTTTTGCTATCTTTTAGTTTCGTCTTTTGGGGGCTTATTAAGTTTTGTTCTTTTTCTTTGTTCATCTTTTCTCCCAACGGCAAAATATTGTAAAATAAAATTTTAAATTATTAAAATTTTTGTTTTTTTTAAAGTTTTAATAAAATTTAATCAACGGACGAATAGTTAATTATATTTGAAATTAATATAATATCAAACACTTTAAGGCAAAGTTCTATAAATAACATTTTACCATATCTTTATATTTATTCAAAAATATTTTAATACTTTTACTTGGCTAAAGCCTGAAAATATTTCATTATCGTTAAGGAATAAAAAAAGAATTTAAGTTGCCAAACTTTCAATCTTTATGCTATTATTATATCAATGTTTATATGAAGGACAAACTATGCAAATTAAATACTCCCATTTAAAGCATGTTGATAAGGAAATTTTTGATGCTATAAAAAAAGAAACTAACAGGCAGAAAAATACTATTGAGTTAATAGCAAGTGAAAATTTTGTTTCTAGAAGTGTGTTGGAAGCGGTGGGTAGTTTGCTCACAAACAAATATGCCGAGGGTTATCCATCTAAAAGATATTATGGTGGCTGTGAGCATGTGGACACTGTGGAAAACTTGGCAATAAACCGTGCTAAAAAATTGTTTAATGCTGAGCATGCAAATGTTCAACCGCATAGCGGTGCAAACGCAAATTTCGCTGTTTATTTTGCACTGCTTTCACACGGCGACACAGTGCTTGGTATGAACTTATCTCATGGTGGACATTTGACGCATGGCAGCCCTGTGAATGTAAGCGGAAAGTATTTCAAATTTATTGATTATGGTGTGGACAGAGTTACCGAAACTATCAATTATGAAGAAGTGGAAAGAATAGCGATAGAGACTAAACCCAAAATGATTGTTGCAGGTGCTAGCGCCTATCCGCGAATAATTGATTTTAAAAAGTTTCGTGAAATTGCAGATAAGGTTGGTGCCATTTTAATGGTTGATATGGCACATATCGCAGGTTTAGTTGTTGCAGGCGCGCATCCTTCACCTGTTCCATTTGCAGATGTGGTTACATCCACCACTCATAAAACACTAAGGGGACCGCGTGGTGGATTAATTCTTTGCAAAGAGAAATACGCCAAAATAATTGATAAAGCAATTTTCCCCGGAACACAAGGCGGACCATTAGAGCATATCATTGCAGGGAAAGCGGTTGCATTTCATGAAGCTATGCAGGAAAAATTTATAACCTATCAAAAACAAGTGGTGGCAAACGCTAAGAAGATGGCGGAAACTTTTATAAATAATGGCATAAAACTTGTGTCAAACGGGACAGATAATCATTTAATGTTGCTTGATTTATCTAACACTGGAATTAACGGTAAACAGTTAGAGAGTATACTTGAAAAGGTGGGGATAACCGTTAATAAAAACACTATTCCATTTGATAAATTGCAACCTAATATAACGAGTGGAATTAGAATTGGAACGCCAAGTGTTACCACTCGTGGCATGAAAGAAGAGCAAATGCAAATTATTGCAAACTTAATTATAAGAGTGATAAAAGAAAAAGAAAGTTGCTTTAGCGAAGTTAAAAAAGAAGTGGATAAAATTATAACTAAATACCCATTACCTTATTAATTTAAATATGTTTATTTGATAAAAAATAAAAGCAATTAAGCTTAAAAAGTAGTTAAAAAAATTCTAAATTTAAGTTTAATTTGCAAATAATAAAGAAAAGTTATAAAATTATAAACTATTTTTGATTAAGCTTCACTTTACTTTAAAAAATTTAATCAAAAAATTTTAAAAAATTTAGAAGAAAACAAAATTTTAAAAAAGTTCTTAGAAATAAAACAAAGAGAAAATAATTTTCACTTTTAAAAAATTGAACAAAAAAATATAATATTTTATTAAAAAAATATGAATTAAAATAAAAAACAAAAGACTTAAAAGGAAAGTGCTATGACACCTGAAAACAAAAACCTATTAGAAATACTAAAAAGAAATGCAGTGGCAATATATTCTCTTGAAACGCTAACAGAAAAGTTAGAAAGCGGGAAAAAACTAGTTATAAAATTGGGTGCAGATCCATCAAGACCAGACTTGCATTTAGGTCACACTGTACCACTTAGAATATTAGAAGCTTTTCAAAACGCAGGTCATGAAATAGTTTTTTTGATTGGAGATTTCACTGCAATAGTAGGCGATCCAAGCGGGAAAAATAAAACGCGTCCTAGTTTAACATTTGAAGAAACTAGGGCAAACTCACAGTCTTATTTTGAGCAAGTTGGCAAAATTTTAGATGTGTCTAAAACAAAAGTGCGATATAACAGTGAGTGGTTAGAAGGAATGAATTTTGAAAGCATATTAAAATTAACTTCAAAATACACTCTTGCCAGGCTTCTCGAACGAGATGATTTTGCTAAAAGATATGCTGAAAATAAGCCTATTGGAATGCATGAACTTTTGTATCCTTTAATGCAAGGATATGACTCTGTTGCGCTTGGATGTGATATAGAAATTGGTGGAACAGACCAAACTTTTAACTTGCTTGTTGGCAGAGAACTGCAAAAAGATTACGACCAAACACCGCAGGAAGTCATCACTTTTCCGCTTTTAATCGGGTTAGATGGTGTTAATAAAATGAGTAAAAGCCTAGATAACTATATTGCTATAAACGACAGTGCGGAAGTAATGTTTGAAAAATGTATGAAAGTTCCTGATAATCTGCTAAAACATTATTTCACATTAACCACAAAAATGGATTTAGATGAAGTTGAGAAATTAATTGAAGAAGATATTATAAACGCACACTTTGTTTACGGTAAAAACATTGTTACGCAGTATCATGGAAAAGGTAGTGTGATTTCCGCTTACGATAGATATAAAGAAGTTGCAAAAGGAAATATTCCTGATAGCATAAAAGAAGTTAAAGTTGAAAAAGATGCGCCAACAATAATTGATTGTTTGCTTGCTTCAAACTTTGCTAATAGCTCGTCAGAAGCGCGTAGATTAATAAAGCAAAGTGGTGTTAAGATAAACGGCGCTATATGTACAGATTATAATAAAGTTGTTAGCATCGGCTCAGTTATATCAAAAGGAAAGAACAATTTTACGAAGATTGTGAAATAATTTTAATTGGTTAGCATAAAATGTAAAAAGGAAAAGTTATGTTAACCACATTTATATATGTTTCGCTAGCCGGTTTGATTGGTGCCGGCTTGGGCGGACTCATTGGGATATTTTTTGGAAAATTATCTAAAACGGGAACCAGTTATGTACTAAGTTTTACAGCAGGACTGATGCTTGCAATAGTTTTTTTTGACCTTGTGCCAGAGAGTGCAAACCTTGGCACTTTTTTTGAAGTGATTTTTGGTATGGTGTTTGGTGTTGCAATTCTCCTTGTTATCAATCATTTGTTAGAAAGAAAATTAAAAAAAATTAGTATAGACGAGGACACTGTAAAAAATTTTTCCATACTATCTCTACCGAGCATACTTGTACATGAAAAAGATAGTATGGACACAAAAGTAAGAAAATCACTACTTAAAACCGGGCTTATTATGTTCATTGCAATTTCACTTCATAACTTGCCAGAAGGTATGGCGATTGGCACTATGGGGGGTGTTAGTTTGGGTGCTGCTTTAAAACTTGCTATATTAATTTGTATTCATGATATTCCAGAAGGCATTGCAATAACCACACCGCTCGTGGGTGGGGGTGTAAGCAAAGGTAAAAGCTTTTTTTTAAGCATTTTAGCGGGCGCTGTAACGATTGTTGGTGGAATTATCGGAATTGCGCTTGGAGGCATAAATGATTCCATTACTGCGTTTTCTTTGGCATTTGCGGGTGGTGCAATGCTTTATGTGACACTACTTGAAATTATACCAGAAACTATAATGCTAAAAAATTCTAAAGGAAGCCAACTTATGATTATTGTGGGGCTAATGTTTGGCTATGCGATTATTAATATTATTTAAAAAAGCGGTATTTTACCGCTTGAAATTCCTATTATTTTAAAGCATGTATGCTAATATTTATTGGCAGACCTAAATAATAAAAGGCAAAAACAGTAAAAAATATTGCAATAAAAAATAAGTTAAAACAGTAGCACACCATACAAAAACATAAAATAAAAGTTATAGCAAACAAGCAAAATCATACTCACTTTAAAAACTTGTTGTTCTCTTATTTTTTTTCTATTGGCTAAAAGTCAATAGAACTTTTATTATCTGTTATTTTTAAGAGATTTTATATGATTTATAACTCACAATGTTCTTTGCGTTAATTTACAGAGAAAATAAAAAAAAATCAAGCGTATAAACCTTTTAACCAAGAAAAAATATTGCAACATCTGTTAGAGCGCCGATAAGAAAATGAATATACACAGTATACCAAATTGAACGAGTGTTATAAGCAATAAGCGCAAATATAATTCCAGCCGGAATGGCGGAAAGTGTTTCAATCATAGGCTTTCCAAAGCTCCCAATACTTGTGTGAATTAACGCAGAAATTAAAGTTGTGAATAGGATTGCCCCTGCAATGCCTAACTTTTTTTGGCTGGCAAAAAAACCTAGACCTCTAAATAAATATTCCCAACCAACATAGTAAAGCAAATAAGATAAATAATAAAAGAAGATAGCATACCACGATAAGTTAGCCAAGTCAACAAGCGGATAAGTGGACACCATGCCATTATCAAAAATTGTGGTTAAAGCTATTATTGGCACAACGAGAGTTGCAAGTGCACATAATTTTAGTCCCGATTTTGTATTGCCTTTTGTCAGCCCAAATTGAGTTTTAAAAGCATATTTTGAAAATATTACGCTACCACAAAAAAATAAAATAAAACTCATAAAATTGTGATAAATAATTTTCCAGTAATGTATGTTTTGAACAGATGAAAAATTGCTTTCAAAAAAGGAAAAAGAGCCGAAATAACAATATATAAATAAAATTATAGTTAGCCATACAGCCGTAAAATTAAAATTTCTATCGCTATTTTCAAAAATTTTATTAATTTTGTTTTTCATAATTATACCTCATAATTAACTGTATCTCTAAGATTTAATAATTTTAATAATTAAATTTTTTATGAGTTGTTTTTTTAAAACAAGCAAGTTAGTCTTTTAAAAAAAATGTTCATGCTTTTTTATTGATATTATTTGATATGTATTTAATTTTATAGTTTAGAATCCGTTTATGGCTAACTGCTATTTATTTTTTTTGTAACCTTGTTTTTTTTTACTTATAATTGATTTTGAACTCACCTATATATAAAAAATATTATAGTATCAATTAAACTGCAAAATTATTCTATTTCGTTTATCCAAGCACAAGTGTTTTTAATTCCTTCCTGCATACTGTAAGCGGAAGTATGACCAATATCTTTTAATTTTTCAATGTTAAAGTTATAATGAACGCAATTTTGATAAACAGAAAACCTTGTTATTAGTGGTGCTTTTTTAATTCTAAAAATTTTATAAAAAAATTCCACTCCGCTTGCCATAAGTTTAGAAATAGGGGCAGGAAAGTTAGTAAAAGATGGTTTAACGCCAAACTCACGAGCAATAGCAGTAAACATTTCTTTTAGAGTTTCGTCATTGCCATCGCTAACATTATAATCGGTGTTATTTGCTGCGTAGTTAGTTGTGGCTAGATAGCAAGCGTCTACTAAGTTTTTAACATACACAAAACAACTTAAATATTTACCGTTTGCACAAATCATCATTTTTTTTCGTTTGATACGGGTAAATATTTCATGAGATGAAGTGTAGTCATATTCGCCGTAAACATTCGCAGGGCGTATTATCACATAGTTTTGGCTATTTTCACGGCAAAAACTTTCCACCAACTGTTCTGTTTTTAGTTTGGAAATCGAGTATGGGTTTTTAAATGGTTTTTTTTCATCGCTTTCTTTTAAATGTTTATAACCATAAAAACCATATACTGCAACTGTGCTAAAATAAGTAAAGCATTTACATTTTATTTTTTTCGCATATTCAAGTAGTCTTTTAGTTGATTGGTAGTTAATCTTCATAAAATCGTCTAACTTACCCCAAACACTAACCTTTCCTGCAACATGATAAATATAGTCTACCTTCTTTGGAAGTGTGTTAAAATCAAATGTTGTTATATCTCCGCTAATGCGAGTGATTTTTCCTTCTTCCACCAGTTTATTGAACTCTTTATTTTTAGAGGTTTCACTTCTGTTAAGGCCTATCACATGATAGCCTTCCGCCACCAGTTTTTGCGACAAGTGTGAGCCAATAAATCCGCCCGCACCTGTTACAAGTGCATATTTTTTTTGTTGCATTTTAGTTTCCTTTTATTTCAATTATCAATGAAATTATCATATAGAAATTCAAATATGTTAGCGGCTTTTTGCTTCCATTTTGAGCATGCAGAAATAGCAGTGCTTTTATTGGGCGCTTTTAAATTCAATTCTAAAAGCGACATATTCACAAGCGGTTCCTTAATTCTTAGCACCACCTTATATGAACCGTCTGGATTTTTTGAATATTCCGAAAGATACTCCTGATTTTTTTTAAAAGTCATTCTGTTTTCTTTGGCAAAATTCACAATTTCTTCTCTGACACTGGTGGGAATGCGTTGATAAAAATGACTTAAACATTCTCTGCCTGCGTAAGAAATTGCATATTTTATATCTTCTTGGTTTATTGCACCTTCATCCACCGGGAAAATAAAGTTTGTTTCTAGCAGTTGGGAAATAATCTCAATACAATCCATATAAGTGATGTTTAACCAAGTGTCACGGGAAACTATTTCAATAATACTATTCTTTGTTAGTGGAATTTCCATTTTTTCTAAAATGAACAACACTTTTAATTTGTCTACTATATCGTTATATACAATTTTCATCTGTTTCTCCGCAAAAATTTTAGCATAAATAATTGTAATAGTAAAGAAAAATTGTGTAAAACTAAACTATGCAAGGTTAATTGTGTCGAAGAATTTCATGTGTATTTATAACAGACAAAATTCGTTTTTTAACCACAAAAGTCTAAAAATTTAAGAATACATGGAAGATTTGTGCTAATTTGAATAATATACAAATAGATATAAAAACAATTAAAATTGCTTTGCGAATACCAAAAAAACAAATATAATAGGGAAGTGCTACGGTTTTTAATGTTGCAGTTAAAGGAGATAGAAGTTTAAGCATGAGTAAGGTTATTGGAAATGAAAAAGACAAACTAGTTTCTTTTTTTGCTATATGTGATGAACTTATTAGCGGCAAATTTATATTGTCGGATATTAAAATTTCAAAACTTCTTAAAAGTATTGCAACAAGCAGTACACTTTACAATTTGTTTTCGGAGTGTTTAGTTGATTACAATTCTGAGCAGGAATTTAAAGCATCGCTAACAGGCAAAAAACAAAATGGTAGTTTAATCACTTTACCACAAGAGAACAATAGAATAATTGCGTATGCGTTTTATTTGTTTGTGCAGATTGACAATAAAACAATTAATCTTCAATCTTTTATTAACCAATATTTTTATAATCCAGATGGTTATAATCTAAGTTATAATAATTTTTCTAGAAATATTTTGGTTCCTTTTAAAAAAGCCATTTTAGATAGTTTAAATATAACTAACATAAACAAAGATGTTAGGGGAGATGATAGTGGAGAAGACGAAAACGAAGAAGAAATTAGAGGAGTAAACATGGTTCAAGATAACGCAAAAATGTGTTTCACAAAATTGATGGTGTCGTTAAGTGATTTGTATTCGGCAGTGTTAAAAGACCATAAAATTCGTATGGAACAAAAAGAAGAAGTTTACATAATTATTAACGCACTAAACGAGGCAACTAGACTTCAAAATATTAAAATAATCAATGCGCTAATAATACCGTTAGAATATGTGTTAGGCAAAAATAAAACTGTTAAATCATATTACAATATTGTAAAAGATGACTTGGTTGATATTTACAATGCGTTTAGTTAAAACATATTTTAAAAAACGAAAAAAAATAATAATGCATTTTTTTTAAAAAACAGAAATTTAAAGACAAGATTTTTCAAGGAAAAAGAAAATTTATAAAATGATAAATAATCAAAAAACATGAATATATCTAGTTCGTGTTTTTTTATATAATAAAATATAGTGTTTTTAAAAAAAACAATAAAAAATATAAAATAAAACAGCAAATATTTTTTCAAAGGTAAATAAATTTATTTTAAAGAAAAAAGCGCATAAATCTTTTTTAAAAAAAACTTGCAATATTCGATTATTAATTTTTAAAAATAAAATGAGCAAAAGGCTACTATTTATTACTTAAAAAAAATATTAAATAAAAAAGCATAACACTGACGCAATAGCGGTGGAAATAATGCAATGGGTAAATTTTTGAAGTAAATATAGTTTTGCACTTATTTCAATCTTTTTTAAAAAAGTGTATGCTTGAAAAAAAACAGATAACCCACCAAAACTAATAAGAGCAGTACCAAAAATAATCAATGTTTTAATATCTGTGATGCTTTTACTTAAATCCAAACACCCCCTTGTTACTTCCACCATGCCATTAATTAGGCTAGTTATGAAATTTGGCGGAAGCAATGGAAATATTTGGCTAAGCAAAAATTCAATTGGTAAAAACAAATGATAGTTGTTAAGAAGCGTAATAAGCATAAAAAATATTGCAATATATCCACCAATTATCATAATGCTTTTTATTGTGTTTATCATGCTTTCTTCTAAAATATTTTTATTAATTTTTTGCATATCTTCTATCGTTAGAGTTCGTACTTTTTTATTTTCGGTTTTATCATATCCAATATTTCTGTAAAGAAGTCCGTTTAATAATGCGCCTATAAAATGTGCTGCTAAAATTATTAGCCCTGCAGTTTGGTTTAAAAACATTCCCACTCCCACAGTGCCCACAATAAAAAGCGGACCGGATGTGGAAGTGTAAGCGGTGATACGGCGAGCTTGTCCTTTATCAATTAATTTAAGTTCGTAAAAATCGCTTGTAAGTTTTGCACCCACTGGATAACCAGATAGAATACTCATGGTGTAGATATATCCCGAGATGCCATCTGTTCGATATAATTTTTGAGTTATGGGGCTTAGCACACTCCCAATTTTTTCGGGTAATCCAAAAAAGCTAAGCAGTTTAGTAAAAAATAAAAAAGGAAAAAGTGCAGGCAAAATGGCAGTTGCCCAAACCTGTACGCCTAAAAAAAATGAATCTATATTGAGCGCAGGATTTATTACTAAAAATATTAGCAAAACGCAAATGACTGTTATCATAAAGTTTTTTTTCATGTATCCTCAATTTTTCATTTTATATAAGTTTAATTTAATATAAATAAATTTTATTACTTTTAAGTAAAACTAATTATAAACGCTAAATGATATGTTATTTTTAAATTACACTAAGATTGAAAATTTGAAATAATATATTTTATTTGTATAGTGTATAAAGCATTATTATAATGATAATTTTTTTAAAATTTCTTTGGAGTCTCATATTCACTTAAAAAAACAAATTAGTAATAAAAAAATAAAAATGTTTAAAAAAATAATAGCAATTTATCTTAGTGTGTTATAATAGGATATTATAAGGAGTGTGATATTTATGAAAAAACCTAAGATAGCGTTAGCACTTAGTGGAGGCTCGGCTTTAGGGTTTGCACATATTGGTGTTATAGAGGTATTAGAGAAAAACGGTATTCGCCCTGACATAATTGTGGGCACTAGCATGGGTTCTGTGATAGGTGGTGCATATGCTTCCGGAATGAGCATTAACGAAATTAAAGAAGCGTCTTTAAAAATGAGTAAAGGCAAATTTTTCGATGCAAATTTGTTTCGTGGTGGCGGAATTTTTGGTGGTAAGCAAATAAATAAAATTTTCCAAGTTCACTATGGCGACAAAAAGATTGAAGATACGAAGATAAAATTTGCGTGTGTGGGCGTGGATATGGTAACCGCCGAGCAAGTGATTTTTAAAAGCGGTTCGCTTAAAGATGCAGTACGCGTTAGTATGAATATACCAGCACTTTTTTCGCCAATTATTTCTAATGGCAGAAGTTTAGTTGATGGCGGACTTCTCAATAACATACCAGATGATATTGCAAAAGAAATGGGTGCTGATATAATTATTGCGGTGGATGTGATGACCGGGACTTATAGAAAACAAGCGCCAAAGAGCGTGCAAGATACAATTATAAGCACTATGCATTTAATGATAGTGCATCAACAAAAAAATCGAAAAAAATTTGCAGATATAGAAATTATTCCGTATATTGAAACTGAAAAAAATATTCATGAAATGTCTTATGAAAAAAATAAAATACAGCAGATTATTGATGCAGGCACATTAGCTTGTGAAAAAAACATTGAAGCAATAAAAAAATTATTAACTAAAACCACTTTAAGTGAAAAAAAGACAGTAAAAAAAGTAAGTGAAAAAGTTAGTGAAAAAAGAAAAAGTAAGTAAAAAAAGAAGTGAAAAAGTTAGTAAAAAATATGCTATATTGACGAAAAATTGTAGTTACGGTAACGAAAATGTTTTTATAAATAGGATATTATATTTCATTATTGAGCAAAATTCGATTTATAGAATTACACGAGTTTTCACGGGTAATTATAACTTAAAATAAAAATTGGCTTATTGATATGATTTATATAGAACCTAGAATGATAAATTTCAAATTTGTGTTTTAGCCTGAACACAAGATAAATAATAAGGCACTCTTACGAAATTTCGTAAGAGTGCCTTATTTGTTTTTGTACCTATTTCTTATCAATATCCACCTCATGACGGACTTACATTCGTGGCTAATTTATCTTCACAAACGGCGAAGCTTTTAATCAGCGCTCCGCAAGTAGTTCATCATATTTGATGAGGATTGCTTCTTTTAGGAATGGCTCATTTATCTTTACAGATTGTAAAGCAAACCACACGACTAATAAGTAATACTTATAAAGGTAAAATAATTTTAGTATGCAAAGGCTTTTTTTACTATATACTTTTATAGGTTAGTTAATAAATGAGGTTTTATTTAATATATAATTGTTTTTGTGTAAAGATTGGGCAAATAATTTGCAAAGGCTTTTTTTACTATATACTTTTATGGGTTGTTTATAAATGTATTTAATATATAATTGTTTTTGTGTAAAGATCGGGCGAATAATTTGGGATGGTTTTATTTTTTTGCAGTAGCATATTATAAACATCGTTTGCATTATCTTCAATAGTGGCTAAAGTTTTATAATCTTCGCTTGGATTTTTGTTGATATTACTATTCCTAATAATTAATGTAGTGTTTGCTGAAATTGATTTTAATAGTTCTTTTCGCTCTGATTTAAAGGCAAGCACTTTTATAAAAGGTAATTTTTCCATGCTGTATAGCTTAGAAATTATATCTTTATTTATATTAAGCACAAGGCGTAGAACTATTCGTTTAAGGCGGGTGTAAGTATATCTTTTTGATTTAACATTTAATAGTAATTCTTGCAAATCTTTAAAGTTTCTAGCACTTTCTTTAAACGAGTTTTCCAGCCCTTCTGTAACATCATACACTTGTTTTATTTCACTCGCTGGTTTTGTTTTTAACACATACAGGCAAATGTTGTTAAAAATATTTATGTCCGGGAGTCCAAAATGTTTTATCTCTTGTTTTAAATAATTATATGTTGTTGCCGGCACTAGTTTTTTAACTGTTTTTGCTTTGCCCTTTTTATAAAGCCTGCTTCTTATTGCAGTGGCACTAGTGTCTTTCCCGTTTAAATCTTCGCTTAAAAAATCCGAGTCACCGCGCGTAGTGAAAAGCGGCAGGATATTGCTTTTTGTGTTGTAAAGGGCTTTTAGGTATTCTATTGCTAAAATATTATTTGGCATTTTTAAAATTTCTAAAATATCTTCTTTTTCACCGAATGTAACAATTTTATTTTCCACCAACTCTTCCATCGCTTTTTCGCGTGCCATAGGAAGTGAGTTCCCTTGTTTTAAAAACTTTTGAAGACTATCTTTATATTCCTTAGGTTCTCGTGCTAAATAATTAGAAAGCTTGGTTAAGAGAACATGATTTTCTGTTTCACAGCCAAAAGAAAGGTGAGTCACATTTTCAAACGAGTTTGCCACTTTAACGCCTGCTAGCGCAAAAATCTCTGCACTGCTACTTCCGTAAGCGGTGGGGAGTTGAACAACAATATCTGCTCCACCTTCAATCTCCATGCGTGACCTAATATGTTTATTGACTACTGTGGGTTCTCCGCGTTGGCTGAAATTACCCGTCATGATGCACATTATTGCATCTGCTCCGCTTTTTTCCTTGCTTTCGTTTATGTGTTTTAAATGCCCATGATGAAAGGGGTTGTATTCACAAATTATTGCACATATTTTCATTTCTAATCTATTTTTCCTTTACTTAATTTTGCAAATGCTGTAAGATACATAAGTGGTTTAATTGTGTAATTTAATGCTTAATTATACAATACTTATTTAATATGTCAAATTAAATTTTATTATTATTAGCTTTTAAGGAGCGTTATGAAGTTTGCAACGAATATTGAAAATAAACTAATTGAAAAAGCAAAATTATCAGGTAAAACTATTGTGCTCCCTGAAGCATATTTTAGTGAACGCATACTTAAAGCAGGAATCACATGTGCAAAAGCAGGCGTTTGTAAGGTAGTGCTATTAACCGATAACGACAACGCTTTTTCTAATTTTTTCCTAGAACAGTTTAAAACAATAAAAGTGATTAATTTTCTAACAGATAATATGGCAGACATGTTAGCAAGTGCGCTTTATATGAGAAGGAAACATAAAGGTTTAACGGAAGAAGAAGCGAAAAAGTTAGTGCGTGATCCAATTTATTTTGGCACTATGATGGTGGAGTTGGGGCTTGCCGACGGGTTAGTTGCAGGAGCGGAAGTTAGCACTTCAACAACTTTTAAGCCTGCTCTTCAAATTATAAAAGGTGTAACTCCCACCACTAGAATAAGTACATTTTTTATTATGGCAAAAAAGGAAGATGACAAGGAAAGTATTTATGTGTTGTCGGACTGTGGAATGAATATAAATCCCACTGCTTATGATATAGCAGATTTTGCAGTGCAGTCGGCGAAATCCGCAAAAGAGATTGCAGAAATCGAACCAAAGGTTGCACTTCTATGCTATTCCACCAAAGGTAGCGGGGATGGCGATTGTGTTGATAAAATGAAAAAAGCGTATGAACTTTTAAAAGAGCTTAAGCTGGATTTTGATTTCGACGGGGAAATGCAGTTAGATGCTGCTGTTTCTTATGAAGTAGCAAAAACCAAATGCCCAAATAGTAAGGTGGCAGGAGAAGCGAATGTGTTAATATTTCCCGACCTTCAAAGCGGAAATATCGGCTATAAATTAATGCAACGGTTTGGTGGATATAGTGCTATTGGTCCTATTGCACAAGGAATGGCAAAGCCAATAAACGATGTGAGTAGGGGAGCGAGTGTAGAGGAAATTGTTCTTACTATTGCAATCACTTGTTTGCAATAATAAAACAGACATTAGTTTTTAAAACGCTAATATAATTAGCAGGGTATTTTTAAGGGCAAAGAATTTAATAATAGTAAAATTTTTTTAAAAAGCATGAAATATGGAAAGTTATAAGATTATATAAAAGGAAAAAATATGAAAATTTTAGTTATTAATGCAGGAAGCAGTTCACTTAAATTTCAATTATTTGAAATGAACGAAAATAAAGTGATAGCAAAAGGAAATGTTGAGAGAATCAACGATAAAGGCTCGTTTATTAAATATGTAGCAAACGGTAAACAGCTAAAAACCGAAGCTGTTATCACTAACCATAAAGAAGGGCTTAAATTGGTTATAGAGCATTTAACCGATAGCAATATTGGTGTTATTAAAAGCGTTAATGAAATAAACGCTTTTGGTCATCGCGTGGTGAATGTTGGTGAGGAATATTTCGATAGTTGTGTTGTAACAAGAGAGTTGTTAGGAGAGTTTAAGCAACATGTAGATTTTTCTCCTTTGCATAATCCCGGTGCTTTTTATGGAATTGAGGCGTGTTTGGATATTTGCCCAAACACCACAAATGTGGCAGTGTTTGATATTGGTTTTCATAAAACATTACAACCAAAAGTTTATCGCTATGCTATTCCTAAAAGATATTATGATAAGTATAAAATTAGAAGATATGGCGCGCATGGTACATCACATTATTATGTTTCAAGGAAGTGCGCAGAATTAATGGGAAGAGATATAAAAACTCTAAAAATTATAACTTGTCATATTGGTAGTGGTGCTAGCATTACTGCCGTAAAAAATGGTGAAAGCATCGAAACATCTATGGGTTTCACTCCGCTTGAAGGTGTTATAATGAATACTAGATGTGGAGATATAGATGCAGCGGTTGTTGAATATATTTGTAAAAAAGAAAACATAACACCAACAGAAGTAATAAACATTTTTAACAAAGAGAGTGGGCTACTTGGTATCACTGGCGATATTTCCGATATGCGGGATTTAAACGACAATTTTGACAGACCTGATGTTAAACTAGCCTATGAAATGTATTGCCACCGTGCTAAAAAATATATTGGTGCGTATGCGGCAGTGCTGGGTGGCGTGGACGCTATTGTGTTTACTGCAGGCATTGGCGAAAATCAAGAAAGCATTAGAGAAGATATGTTAGAGGGATTAGAATTTATTGGAATTAGTGTGAATCACGCAAAGAACTGGTCGTTAAAAAGAGGAGAAACTGCGGATATTTCCAGCAAGGATTCTAAGGTAAAAGTTTATGTTATTCCAACAGATGAAGAAAGTGTTATTGCAGAACAAACTTTAAATATTATTAAAAAGTAGTATGGTATTAGTAAATACATTTTAAAAAGTACTGTATAAATTATAGCTGTAAAAAACACAAATGTAATTAAAGATTAAAAACATATAATTTATTTACTATAAGATAGTTTTAAAAATACAAAAATTAACAAAAATTAAACTAATAAGAAATGTTGACAAGTTTAAATTTTTAGTTTATAATGACTGACAGAAAATAAGATGAATTTTATAAGGAGGTGTTCTTAAATGGCAGTACCTAAGGGTAAAGTATCAAAAGCAAGGCGTAATTCCAGAAAAGCGAACTGGAAAATAACTGCACCTTCTTTAGTTGAATGTTCGCATTGCCATGAACTAAAAGCAAATCATGTTGTTTGCAAAAAATGTGGTTACTATAATGGCGAAGAAAAAATTAAAGTTGAAAAAGAAAAGAAAGCTGAGCAGGTATAAATATAAAATAAGGGCGGTTTTATTAAACTGCTTTTTTTTATTTCTAATTATTAACTTTTATAAAATCCGTTATTATTTTTGAAGTTTACATAAATTTATGTTAAACTAGCAGTGAAAAAAAACTATAGGTAAAAATTATTTTGAGATTGTTTTTTTTGATAGTTAATGGTCTGGGTATTGGGGAATACGACCTTCCTCCTCAAATTCCTGCCATAAACTCCTTCAAAGATGTTAATAAAAAAATTAAAATGAACCTTCCTAATTTAAGTTCAATGGGTCTTTTAAAGATTGCTGATGAACCGTTATATAACAAGCCTGAAAACTTGTTTATTTATGGTAAACTAAAAAAACAAAATAATGGAAAAAATATAATTTATGACTATATGGAGTTTTTTGGCAACACTCATACAGGTCCACTTATAAATCTGATACACGGTGTTCCAGAAAATTTTTTAAAAAAAATTGAAAAAAAGGTTGGTTTACAGTTTATAGGTAATATCCATACTGAACATTCAAAAGCAATAGATGAATTTGGTGATAAGCACATTAAAACAGGTAAACCTATTTTATACTTGTCTAATGATAATTCTTTGCATGTGGCAGCTAATACTAATATAATAACTAAAGAAAGACTATATGAAATTTGCGAAATTGTTGCAAGTGAACTTAAAATTAATTTTGGTATTGATAAAGTTACCGCCCGCCCGTTTGGAGGCACTCCCGGATATTTTTATCGTATGTACGAAAAAAAAGAGTTTTTATATAAGCCAAAAGAAAAAATGCTAATTTCTAAACTCGCTAAAAAAACAAAAGTAATTCTTTTAAGCAACCTTTCCGAACTTTTTATACACATTAAAAATTGTTCCAGAGTGCTTTCACCAACCGATGAAGTGACACTTCACCAATTAAATAAAATTTTTGATATGAAGTTTAACGGTGTGGTGTTTGCAGGGTTAACTAACCTTTATAAATATGGCAAACAAAGTGATCTTATTGCGTATGCTCATGAACTAGAAAAAATTGATAGTTTTATAGGTCATACAATGGAAAAGATTAATGAAAATGATATTTTCTTTGTGGTGGGTAATCATGGATGTTGTCCAATCTCAAAAGGAAATGAGAGTGGGCATGAATATGTACCTTTTTTAAGTTACAGGAAAAATAACAAAAAAACAGTACATTTAAAAACTGTGGAATACTCATATATCATAAAGGGTTTACTTGACTATCATAACATAAAAAACTATCCGGATAATATGTTATCACAGTATATAATTAGTAATTAAAAATTCTTAAAAACACCATCTATAAAAAATACAAAAAATGTGTTTTATGCGCTTTTTTCTTATTTATTTACAATTAATTTTGGATTGCGGTTTTTTTATGATAAAATCTATTGATATGGTGAAACTAACTATAACACTAAACTTAAGGAATACGGAGTGAGTGGAAAAGATTTCGACAAACAAATAGACAAGAAGAAAGAGACGCCAATCATAGATGAAAAGATGCGTATTTTATCTGATATTGCAAGCAGGCAACAACGAATACGGCGTCGACGAAATGAGTATAGAAATATAATTATCGCCATCACATCAATTTTACTTGTAGCGGTGGTTTCTTTTGGTATCTTTATATTGTTAGGCAATAAAAAGCACACCGTTTCTTTTTTTGTGGACTTTGTGTTAGTTAAAACAATAGAAGTAAACGACGGCGAGAAAATAAATAAAAACTTAGCACCTGAAATAATAAATGAAGCCTATGATTTTACAGAACTATGGTACACCAATTCCTCAGGGGTAGGTAACGCTTATAATTTCGATAATCCCGTTAAAAACAGTTTAAATTTACATGCAGGCTTAACACCAAAAATTGTCGAACTTAAAATATTTTTAAATGATAACGGAGAAGAAAAATCATATACCCTGCGGGGAAGATATAATGAAAAAGTTCAATTAATTAATCAAGACTTTATAATCAACAACATATCATTAGATTACTTTAATAACTATAATATTGTTGGTTTCGATAGTAACCCTCTTGCCACCGCTCCTTTTGAGTATACTTCTAGTGATGAAATAAACCTGACAGGCGAAGCCACTCTTTATATTATTTGGGAAGGCAAGCCTGTTAATGTGCCATTAAGTGGCGAAGGTTCTTTAATTATTGGTGGTGGATCTTATTTGGGCGAAATGCTTAGCTTAAATTATGGTTCTACATATACAGTTGATATAAGCAAATATGAAATATTATGTGAAAACGACACAGGTGCAACAGTAAATGGTATTTGGGTGGAAGTTGCAGGTGAAACACCTAAGCAGTATTTAGATGGTGAGAATTTTCCTATTAAAAACAATATGAAATTTAGTCTTTCTTTTGTTGAAGAAGATTATAACAGGCTCACTATAAATTTCAATAACGGACAAGCGAGCAATACATATTATGGTATTCAAAACGTAGTACTTCCAATTATCACTAGGTCGCATTACAATCTTGTGGGTTATAATAGTGAAGGGGGCACATTTCTTCCCGAAACAGAAATTACAGTACAAGGCGATTTAACTTATAACGCAATTTGGGAAAATCATATCTACAAAATAATTCTTAATAATAATGGTGCATCAAATGAATGCACCAGCCAGTTTTTCCAAAAATACGAAGATGATTTTTATGCGGATGAAAAAGCAGAAATATTATTAACTGATTTAATTCTTCCCGAAAAGGACGGATATATTTTCACGGGATACTTTATGCAAGCAGGCAGTGAAGATGTTAAAATTATAGAAGCAAATGGAAATTTAGTCACAGGCGTAACAAACTCTACCTTCACAGAAAACACAACATTATTTGCTAAATATGATTTAAAATCCTACACCGTAACAATTAATAATAATATTTATGGCACTATCATATCAAAAACTTCAACCACAGTTTATCATGGTTATTACTTTAATTTTCAAATAAAACTAAATACTGCATACAGTGATAGTTATAACAAACTTTTATCGCTATTACAAGAAAGTTATTCTGTAAATCAAGTTACTCCCGGAGTTATTAATGAACATACAATTTTTGAAATAATAAATGTTATAAGTGATATAGATTTAAGTATTCCCATGTTAGATTTAAATAAGTACACTATAACATGGGCGAATTGGAATAGCGAAGTATTAGCAACCAGTATTTATGAATATGGAACAATACCAGTTTACTTAGAAGATGCTCCAACAAGAGATGCAGAAAACAAAATATCGTTCATGTTTGAAACTTGGGATAAAGAATTAATAGAAGCAACATCAAACACAACCTATACCGCCAGATACAAAGGAATTATTGAACTTCCCGAAGTTTTAGCAGTGTTAATTTATAACGGCGATTATCAGGTTCCAACTATCACACCAAGTGATTATTATAAAACGGAAGTTACTCCGCAAAAAGATGCGGGTTCGTATAATATAACTGTATCATTAAATGCTTCTGCAGATGACACAGTGCTTTATTTGGAATGGGTGACTGAAAGTGTTGAACCTTTGGGTTTAAATTGGATGATTTTAAAGAAGAAACTAATTATTCCAAGCATTGTTGGGAACCCATCGTTTGAATATGATGGGGAAGAGCACACGCTTGAGTTAAATGATTTTGATGCCAGCACCATGGAAATAATAAACGCCAGCAATAAAGGTGTGGATGCAGATAGTTATCAACTTACAATCTCACTTATTGATATTAAAAACTATGTGTGGGATGATGCAGAAAATAGCATAACAAATAAGGTTTTTGCTTGGTCTATAACTAAAACAACATTAATAGTATCCGCTAATAATAAATCCATGGTGTTTGGTGACAGTCGTCCAGTTTTTGACGTGTCATTTGCCGGCTTTAAAGCAGGAGATGATGAAACAAACTCAATAGTGGGAAGTTTCATTTTTGAAGGAAGTGCAACAATGGTTGACGAAACTTCCATTGTTGGCGAGTATGATATTATTATTTCAAGCGTTCTACCAATATCGCAAAACTATAATTTTGAAATTTATCATGGCAAATTGAAAATAACCTCAAAAAGCGGAATTATAAAACCAACTTTATCGCCAAATGAAATTCAATATGCCGGTGAAGATATTGATATTGTTTCTAAACTTGTTGATTATAATGCTAGCATTATGTTGGTTAGTGGTAACACATTAGAAAAAAATGTGGGCGAATACACTATTTTAATCACTCTTGATAATAATTACGAATGGATAGACGAAAGTGAAAAATCTTTTGAATTGTCTTGGAAAATCACACCTGCTCCGCTTACTATAACAGTTTTAGATGCATTCAAAGTTTATGGCGAAGATAATCCAGTGTTTGAGCGAACTGTTGTTACTTTGCTTGGAGGCGACACAATATATGATATTATAGAAAATTTTGCAATCACAACAATAGCGGGGAAAAATGATAATGTAGGATTTTATGATATCATAATAGAAGGCGTGCAAATTTCAAATAATTATGTTGTGATTAGAAATAATGGCACACTGGAAATAACTCCTAAACTGTTGACAAAACCAACAGCAGTAATTATCTCATTCTTTTATGACGGAAATATAAAAGAAGTTGGCGTTGATGGCTTTGATAGTGTAACAATGAGTAGAACGGGTTATAGCGCAACTAATACTGGAAATTATACTGCAACCTATACATTAAAAAATAAAACTAACTATAACTGGACAGACGGCACAATAGCAGATATTGAAATTAATTGGACCATAGGTTTTGTTACAGTTGCAAAACCAATCGCAACGGGCACACTCATATATAATGGAAATCCACAAAGTCCGACAATCACAACAAGTGCGCTTTATACGATTAGCGGAAATGTGCAAACAAACGCAGGAAGTTATCAAGCAACAGTGGTTTTAAATGATAAAGTAAACTACCGCTGGACAGATGGAACAACAACTGACCTAAGTTTATCTTGGAGTATTGCAAAGTTTACTCCAACAATGAATGCACAAAACGGCACTTATGCTTACATTTTTGGGCAGTTATTAAATGAAAAAACAATAACAGAAACAGCAATAGGGGTTAGTGGTATTATTGCAGGTGTTTTCGAGTTTGTTACTCCAACGCTAAAACCAACAACATCAACTACTTCTGCTCAAATTATATTTAAACCAACTGATAGCGTAAATTATAACGATGCATCTTTCACGCTAGCCATAACAGTAACGCAAGTTGGCATAACATTTGTGTCTAACGGTGGAACGGCGGTAAATAAGATTAATGGCGAATATAATCAACAAATTGCTAAACCAACCGACCCAACTCGTGCTCCTCATTATACATTTGCAGGCTGGTTCACAGATTCGGGGCTCACAACAGCAGTATCTTGGCCTCATACACTTACTGCGGATGTTACTTTTTATGCTAAATGGACGCCGGTTCAATACACTGTTTCTTTCTCAACTTCCACTGTTAACGGAACAGGCGGAGTGAAATATCCAAATAATGAAAATTCTGTAACTATATCATCTGTTGAAATTGCTTATGGTTCAAACTACACCTTTAATTTAAGTGTGGCACCTTTTGCTGGGTTATACGAAAAAACCACAGGTAAAGCAATTTCCGGACTTCAAATAGGTGGAGCAGGAACAGTATACACAAACTCAATTACGGTAAACGGAAGCATAGAATTAACATTTGTGTTTAGTTCAACTGCCAACACTGCGGTTATAAATTATAACGGAGGTAGCGTAAGCGGAACGGGAACAGCACAAAGCAATTCAACATTTTATGGAACAGGCTCCAATATAACTGCAGTAGATGTTAAAAAAGAATATTATACTTTAAAAGGCTATGCAACACAAAATGTGGCATGGAATGATGCAAACCTTGGCGATAGTATTCCACTTTATACGAGTGCTCAATTAAACGCCAGGCAAGTTGAAACAGGACAAACAACCTATTATGCTATTTGGGAGCCTTTAACAGTTCAATTCATCTATAATGCTAATGATGGAGATGGTGTGGCTTCGGGTGGAGTATCTGCCAGATTTGGCACAAGCAGTTTTGCACTTGCCACACGAGGAACGCTAGCGCGTACATACTTCACTTTCACAGGCTGGGCAAAAACCGCAGGTGGAACACAATCGCATAGCGCAGGTGCACTGCTTAACTTAAATGCAACCTTACTAAAAGATGCATCATATACCATAACACCTTATGTGATTGGCGACAGTGAAATAACAATAACGCTATATGCTCACTGGACACGAAATCAAACTACTATAAACTTTAACTTTGGTGCAGGATCGGGTCAACCGTTATCACGAAATCTTGATTCAGGTTCATTTATAACCACGGCCACCGCACTTGCACCAGTTGAATCTTCTAGAACAGGTTATAATTTTAGTGAATGGTCGTTAACCAGTGATGGTTCATCGCCACTTCCTTCATCCTGGCAAGTTCCTTTAACAGAGACAACAATATACGCAATTTGGTCAGCAAAAACTTATATAATAACAAGAAATGGTAATGGTGGAACAACGCCAGCAACAACAACAGCAGTTTATGATTCTAATTATAACTTTGGAACTTCTTCTAGAACGGGTTATATTTTTAATGGTTGGTTTTCGTCCTCAAGCGGTGGAACGCAGTTTACAGATGCAAGTGGAATTAGTTTAAGTGTTTGGAAAACCGCAAGCAACACAATAGTTTATGCACAGTGGACAGCTAAATTAACAGTGATAACACTAGATAAAAATGGTGGAACCGGCGGGACAAGTGAAGTTACAGCAACCTTTGATAGTGCAATGCCTACGGTCACTGCGCCATCGAGAACAGGTTACACCTTTGCAGGTTATTATGATGCGCTCACAGGTGGAACGCAGTATTATACGAACACAATGGAAAGTGCTAGAACCTGGAATAAAGATGTTGCATCTGCCACTCTTTATGCAAGGTGGACTGCTAACACAACATTAATATCTTTTAATAAACAAGGTGGCATTAATGGTTCAGATGGTGTAACTGCAACTTTTGATAGTGTAATGCCTTCTGCTACTGCGCCGTCGAGAACTGGTTACACATTTACTGGTTACTTTGATGCAATGAGCGGTGGAACGCAGTACTATACGAGCGCAATAGCAAGCGCAAGAACTTGGAATAAGAATGTTTCAAGTTCAATCCTTTATGCACAGTGGACTGCTAAACAAACAACTATAACGCTAAATAAACAAAGCGGAACAGGTGGAACAGATAGTGTTATAGCAACTTTTGATAGTGCAATGCCTTCTGCTTCCGCGCCGTCCCGTGTTGGTTATACATTTGCCGGTTACTATGATGCACTCACAGGTGGAACACAGTATTATACGAACACAATGGCAAGTGCCAGAACTTGGGATAAAGATTTTATAAGTACAGTAATTTACGCTAGGTGGACTGCTAACCAAACAACAATAACACTAGATAAACAAAACGGAACAGGTGGAACAAACAGTGTTGTAGCGACTTTTGATAGCGCAATGCCAACTGCTACCGAGCCGTCACGAACAGGCTACACTTTTGCCGGTTACTATGATGCGCTCACAGATGGAACGCAGTATTATACGGAAATTATGGCAAGTGCCAGAACTTGGAATAAAGACACAGCGACCTCCACGCTTTATGCTAGGTGGACTGCTAACCAAACAACAATAACACTAGATAAACAAAACGGAACAG
>ENA-UOOK01001858-UOOK01001858.1-fermentation-metagenome-genome-assembly--contig:-NODE-1858-length-27171-cov-4.358534_pt1 | contig 27171 bp, 21 predicted proteins | sample MGYA00245777_ERZ724023 | MGnify/ENA primary metagenome ERZ724023 (study PRJEB28704, sample SAMN03018312) | fermentation metagenome | biome: anthropogenic terrestrial biome; feature: soil; material... | reverse complement strand
AGGGCGCACAAAACATCACTCATGGCGCTAAATCACTCAATCGAAGATTGCTGATGGGAATAAAAAATCGGTATTAAAATGAAATACCGATTTTTTATTCTTTCAACTACTCACCGTTTTAGGGAGGATTTTATATCTGTATACTATAATTTGGCGCTTCCTTGGTCATATTGATATCGTGGGGATGACTTTCTTTAAGGCCCGCACTGGTAATACGGATAAATTTTGCATTGGCCATCAGTTCCGGTATATTTTTTGTACCGCAATACCCCATGGAGTGCTTCAGGCCCTCCACCAATTGGAAGATCGTTTCAGACAACGGACCTTTAAAAGGTACGCGTCCTTCCACACCTTCCGGAACAAGCTTGGTGGTGCCTTCCTGGAAATAGCGGTCCTTGCTGCCTTTATTCATAGCAGCCATAGAGCCCATGCCCCTGTAAACTTTAAAGCGTCTTCCCTGATAGATCTCAGATTCTCCGGGGCTCTCCTCCGTACCTGCCAGCAGGTTGCCTACCATGACGGTATTTGCCCCTGCAGCGATGGCCTTGGGGATATCCCCGCTGTATTTCACGCCCCCATCGGCAATAATGGGAATATCACACTTTCTGGCTTCCGCGGCGCAGTCATAAATAGCGGTGATCTGCGGAACACCGATACCGGTCACAACACGGGTAGTGCAAATGGAACCCGGGCCTATTCCAACCTTAACGGCATCAGCACCGGCCTTGGCCAGATCCCTGACCCCCTCTGCCGTCGCCACATTGCCTGCTATGATTTGCGTGTTGGGATATGCGCCCTTGATCTCGGCAACACTTTTCAAAATATTATGGGAATGGCCGTGGGCCGAATCCAGAACAAGAACGTCAACCTTTGCATTGATCAGCGCTTCAACCCTCTGCATCATGTCCGCGGTAACCCCGACGGCAGCTCCGGCCAGCAGCCTTCCATTCTTGTCCTTTGCCGAATTGGGATATTGTATGGCTTTTTCAATATCCTTAATGGTAATCAGTCCCTTTAGATATCCCTTGTCGTCTACCAGCGGAAGCTTTTCCACCTTATACTTCATGAGAATTGCTTTCGCTTCCGTTAAAGTGGTTCCGACAGGAGCAGTGACCAGGTTCTCCCGGGTCATCACATCGCCGATTTTCTGGCTGTAATCAGTCAGGAACCGCAGGTCTCTGTTGGTCAGAATTCCTACCAGCAAGCCATTTTTTGTAATGGGCACCCCGGATATCCTATATTTTGCCATAAGCTCGTTGGCATCCTCAATGAGGTGTTCCGGGGAGAGGTAAAACGGGTCCACAATGACCCCATGCTCCGAACGCTTTACACGGTCAACCTCCGTAGCCTGCTGCTCTATCGTCATGTTTTTATGAATAATTCCTATACCGCCTTCGCGGGCAATGGCAATGGCCAGTCTCGATTCAGTCACAGTATCCATGGCCGCACTGAGCAGAGGGATATTGAGCTTAATCTCATTGGTCAGAAAAGTTGAAATATCTATATCTCTTGGGAGCACCTCTGAATACTGCGGAACCAAAAGCACATCATCAAATGTCAACCCTATTTTCCCAAACTTATCTTCCATAAAAATCCTCCGCTTTCTAAAAGTTTCAAGTCCCTTATTAATGTATACAATATACAATTTACAGTACTTTGCAAAAATATTATACCCATTATACTTTATAGGATATTAAAAATCAATTATGATGCAACTTCAATTCGTAATTTAGTGCCGGAGCGATATTAGCGTGCCGAAGCGGAGCGGCGCGAATCGAAACCCGGACGGTTTCACTTGAGCGGCGCACTTTAACTCACTTTGCAGGGACATGTCCAGGGCAAAATTAAAAATATTTTCTATATATATGAATCGAAGCTTTATAAAAACAACCTTAGCATTTCCCGGTTTTGCATATTTTTAATCTTTTCGTGTATCCAGAGCAATTTACCCTGTATACATCCTCTGGAAATAATAAGTCCCTCTTTATAGTAGGACTAAATTATTATCGCTGCCCATGGAAAGGACAGAAATATGTGGTCAAGGCATTCAGAAACACTTCCTGTTTTTTCCGGCACTCGTATCTTTACTTTTTGTGTTTATTTTCTTATTTTGTAATGCTATAATAGCTCTATAAATTCAGAAAGTCATGAGAGCGGCAAGCTGCAGCGAATTAAATAATGCTTTTGTCAGCATTTTTGATGATAATGAGCATTATTTAATATGGATTCAAGTTGCAGCGCTGCTGCAATTTTTTTTGCGAACCATTTTTAGAAAATCCCGCGATGGCTTTAAAATACAAACATTTTAACTGCATTATAAACTCTTTGTTATAGATGGCGTACAGACTTCCCAGGCACTTGGATATAAATTTGTGGGTATGGTGAGAGCTATGGAAAATATTAAGTCTTTCGTTAATAACCTGCTGGAGGAGTGCGACCGTCATGCGAACCACTATATAAGCGAGGAATTGAACTGCGCAAAAAAAGCGTTGGAGCTTTCCAAGTCCATTAATTATGATATTGGCATCTTTGAAAGCCATTTTCGGATTGCCCGCTCCCTGATGTCAAGCAGCAATAACGAAGAAGCAATTGAGCACCTGGATGTATGCTATGCCATCGCCCAGACATTGGGTGACGCACAGCTGGTCGCCCGGACAGCAAACAGTTTTGGAATCGCATACTACAATCTCGGCATCACATCAAAAAGCCTGGATCATCTTCTGGAGGCTTTGGAGCTTTCCAAAGCCAACCAATATAGGGATATCGAGTGCCGCGTCTACAATAATATATGCGCCATCCTCTGCGAGCTGGGCGATTTTGAGACCGCCATCGGTTATCTTCAGAATATTTTGGGACAATGCGAGCAAGCCGATCCCCCCATATTCCCCAAATGTATTGTATACAAGAATTTGGCAGATACCTACTACAATATGAACAATATCGGCAAAGCAGAGTTTTATGCCATAAGGGCCCTTGATGAATCACTAAAAAACCGCAACTCACAAATACTCTGCGAAACCTATTATATTATGGGTCAGATCCGCGCCCGGCAAAAGCTCCCCGAAGAGGCTTATTCTCTTATGCAAAAAGCCATGGCTCTTGCAGAAATGACTTCGAACTCCTACTATTTGGTGCAAATTAGAATAGACCTCAGCAAGCTCTTCTATGATCAAAACCGTTTAATTGAAGCCTCCAATATTATCAGAGAGGCATACGGCCTCGCTTTCCAGCTGGATTATCCGGCGCTGAAAAGGAGCGTAGCATTGACAATGGCTGAAATCTGCCAGCTCACACGTGATGAAAGGATGCTGATCAAAGCATTAAAAGCTTTCAAAGATATTACGCTTCTGATGGAGAAAGAAAATATTCACCGCCAGCAGGTATTTACAAAAGCACAGCTCCTGGTCTTCAATTTAAAGAAAGACAATGAGCGGCTTAGAGGGGAAATAGAGCGGGATCCCCTCACCGGGTGCTTAAGCAGCAGAACATTCCCCGACCGTATTACACAGTCCTTGGCGACCTATGGAAATACCGGCGCTTTAATATTTCTTGACATCGATAATTTAAAGATCATCAATGATTCCTATGGTCATGATATTGGGGATGCTTTGCTCATATCCTTTGTAAAAGACCTGATGGCCGTCATGCCCCAGGAATCCCTCAAAATACGGATTGCAGGGGACGAATTTCTGGTATTTCTGCCCAAGGCGGGCAGGAATGAAGCCGCTGCAGCACTGGACAATCTGTTAAATACGCTGAAAAAGCCCCGCATGGTGGGTGAGGTGCGCATGCCGGTGCTGGTCAGCGCGGGCATTGCCCTGTATCCCGAGCACTCTTCAGATTTAATCAACCTCCGCAAAATGGCCGATGCAGCCATGTATTCTGCCAAGCAGGCAGGCCGGGGAAACTATCGCATCTACAATGCCAGTTAAAGCTCTATTTGTTGTATTTGCTCATGGCGACTTCCACCGAGGCGCAAATAATGGTGGCCGCAGCGAGAGAGGTCTCTTCAATGGCCGCATTGATAAGCTTTCTTTCCTCCAGGGAAAAACGGCTTAAAACATAAGCTGCCAGATCCATTTTTTCAGAAGGTCTCCCTGTTCCGATACGAATCCTCGGAAAATCTTCGGTCTTAATGTGCGAAATAATGGATCTCATGCCATTATGGGTTCCCGCACTGCCCTTGGCCCTGATTCTTAGTTTCCCAACTTCCAGATCGATGTCATCGTAAATGACAATGAGCTCCCGGGACGGTATATTATAGTAGTCCAGGATTTCCCGGAGAGCCTCGCCGCTGTTGTTCATATAAGTCTGCGGCTTTACAAGCATCACTTTCTTTCCCTGGATCATTCCCTCAGCCACGAGAGATTTGTGTTTTAGTTTAAAAGAAGTGATCCTGTATTGGGCCGCAATAAAGTCGATGGCATCAAACCCTACATTATGCCTCGTTTGTTCATATTTGGCGCCCATATTGCCTAAACCGGCCAGTACAATCATAAACAACCTCCTCGTATAGGAATGTGCCCGATGGTTTTTTTGAAACAAAAGCGGATATTAACCCACCGGTTGTGATATCCGCTTAAGCAAAGATATAAAAATAATTCGAAATACGCTTATAGCTGAGTAAAAAGTGTAGAGATCGAAATATCCCCATAGATTCTCTCTATGGCTTCCGCAAAAACATCGGCCACGGAAAGGGTCGTTATCTTGCTGATCTTTTTGTCTTTTGTAATGGAGATGGTATTTAAAGTAACCAGCTCCTTGATGCAGGATGTCCTCATCCTGTCAATGGCCGGACCCGATAAAACACCATGGGTACAACAGGCATACACTTCGGTGGCGCCCATATCCGTTAAAGCGCTGGCCGCATTAACAACCGTTCCGCCTGTGTCAATCAAATCGTCTACAAGGACAGCACGCTTTCCCTTTACGTCGCCGATGATATTCATGATCTCGCAAACATTGGCTTTGGGCCTACGCTTATCAATGATAGCCAGAGGCACTTCCAGTTTTTCTGCAAATTTTCTGGATCTTCCGACACTTCCCACATCGGGAGATACGACTACAACATCATCAACCTGTCCCGCGAATTTCTTATAAAAATGCTGAGCCAGTATGGGTGAACCCAAAAGGTGATCCACCGGTATATCAAAGAAGCCCTGAAGCTGAGGAGCATGAAGGTCCATGGTAAGAACCCGGTCAGCGCCGGCTTTGGTAATCAGGTTTGCTACCAGCTTTGCCGAAATTGGATCCCTCGCCTTTGCTTTTCTATCCTGACGCGCATAGCCGAAATAAGGCATAACAGCAGTGATGCGGCCTGCAGAAGCCCGTTTTAGTGCGTCGATCATAATCAGGAGCTCCATCAAATTATCATTAACAGGTGTGCACGTAGATTGAATAATGAACACATCTGAGCCACGAACTACTTCGTTGATACTAATGGCAATCTCGCCATCAGAAAAAGTCGATACCACCGATGCGCCAAGAGGGAGCCCCACCTTTGATGCAATCTCTTCAGACAGTTCCCGATTTGAATTCCCGGAAAAAATTTTTATGTCTTTACCGTGAAGATTCATAAGCCTATACAACCTCCAAAATAATCTAAAATTATTTATTATCAAGACCCTTTTTTTTGACCCAATTCTCAATGACAGTCTGGCGGCTCCTTGCGATAGCAAGAGCATATTCCGGCACCTCTTCGGTAATGGTTGAACCGGCTGCAATATAAGCATAATCTTTGATTACCACCGGAGAAACAAGATTGGCGTTACAGCCAATGAACGCATGATCCCCGATAACGGTCCTGTGCTTTTTCCGGCCATCATAATTTACTGCAACTACGCCGCACCCTATATTCACACACTTTCCCACATCACTGTCGCCCACATAGGAAAGGTGGGGGACCTTGGTGCCGTCATCGATCACAGAATTCTTTATTTCTACAAAATCTCCGATTTTAATATTCTGACCAATCTTCGAACCCGGCCTGATATAAGCAAAAGGACCTACTTTGGTATTATTGCCCACTTCAGATTGGGTCATTACCGAATTCATAAAAATTACACCGTTTCCAACCGTACCATCCTCTATTCTAGAGTAAGGGCCTATTTCGCAATTCTCCCCGATAACGGTGTTCCCCTCTAAAATGGTGCCGGGATGGATCACGGTATCTCTGCCAATCTGCACATTTTCATGGATCAGGCAGGTTTCGGGCAAATGAAAAGTAACGCCGTTTTGCATATGTTTATGGATGATCCTCTTTAATATAGTACGCTCCGCCTCATTTAGCTGCATTCTGTCCTGAACCGTCCTGAGCTCTGAAGGATCTCCAACCTTGCAGGAGGTGAATTCCGTCCCGCTATTTATAAGCATCTGAATAATTTCCGGGAAAATATTGTTTTCTGAGCTATTATGATCTTGCCTGGTTATTGCGGTAAGAAATGAATGAATGTCAATGAAGCATATTCCTGAAGGAATGGTTTTATTTTCTGAGAGATTTTCGGATTGAGCGGCCAAAATGGTGGCCTTCCCGCCTTGCTGCCGGTGATAATCGTATGAACTTCTAAGGGTTTCAGCCGTTATAGCCGGTATATTGCCATTTATTAAAAGGACTGTGCCTTCTTTATTTTCAAGGATATCAGCGATCTGCATCAAAGAATGTGCGATATTGCAACCCTGTTCCTGGAAAACAAATATTGTATTTTTTGGCACAATTTCTCTTATTCCATGGTCCTCTCCATCCAAAACCAGAGCCAGAGCTCCTGATCCTGCCTGGGAAGCTGCATCTATAACATAAGACAGAAGGGGCTTTCCGCATATTTTTTGTATTACCTCAGTTGCCGATGACTTCATCTTTGAACATAAATTTGATGCAAGAATGATTGTAACCAGTTCATGCATTTGTTGTTTAATCCTCCTGGATGTTATATTTCCATCGCTATTGTCTCATTTTTGACAAGGCAATGCAATTGCTATTTTAAACATATTAACGCAAAAAAATAGGCCCTTCTTAATCGCGAAGTGCCTAAAATTCCTAATTGAATATGTATTATTCCTTTGTTGTAGTGCCCGCAGCTTCTTCTTCAGCCAACATTGACTGATATTTTTCCAAAATGGTGTTTTGTACCTTATTCCTTGATTCTGCATTGATTGGATGTGCAATATCCCTAAATTCCCCGGTTGGAGTCTTTCTACTGGGCATAGCAATAAAAAGCCCACCCTGACTTTCAATGATTTTGATGTCATGTACAACAAATTCATTGTCAAAGGTAACCGACACTACGGCCTTCATTTTGCCTTCGGCCTCTACCTTACGAATTCTAATGTCTGTAATCTCCATCTTAGCAGCCCACCTTCCGATAACACAATGTAGTTTATAGATTTACTGTACTTTTATTATAATTTCGCCAAATATCACAAAAATCCTTCTTAAAATAAAAATATTTTTTAATTATTTCCCAATATACAAGCTTTATTATTGGTTTCATTGCTAAAACCTTGTATAGATGCTTATACTTGTTATATAATTTTTAACGAAATGTTTATCCGGAGAGTGCACAAATGAAACAAAATTTTTCTTTTGACACGGACAATATGATTATACACATGGTGGGTATCGGGGGCATCAGTATGAGCGGCCTGGCCGAAATCCTCATGAATAAAAATGTTAAAATTACAGGATCGGATCTGCATTCGACTGAGATCACCGAAAGGCTCAGGAATATGGGTGCCGACATCTATCCCTCGCATGATGCCCGCAATATCACAAACCAAAATCTGGTAGTTTACACCGCTGCCGTATCCCCAGACAACCCTGAGCTGGTGGAGGCCAGAAACCGCAATATACCTGTTATTGAAAGAGCGGAGCTTCTGGGTTCCATCATGGAGCAGTTTGATGAGAGTATAGCGGTATCGGGCACCCACGGCAAAACTACCACAACATCAATGATTTCTTCCATTATGCTGGAAGCCGGGCTTGATCCCACCATACATGTAGGAGGCATTCTGGATTTAATCGGCGGAAATACCCGCATCGGAGGCAGCTCTTATTTTGTTGCCGAAGCCTGCGAATATAAGGACAGCTTCTTAAAGCTTCGCCCCTCCCTGGCCGTTGTCCTGAATATCGACGCGGACCATCTGGATTATTTCAGGGATATCGATCATATACGCAGCTCCTTTGAGTCTTTTCTTTCAAATGTCAGGAATCCGGGGCATATTGTTCTGAACCTGGATGATCCTCAGACCAAGACGCTGGCAAAGACCCTGACCCGCCCTGTCACCAGCTATGGCCTCAACTCCGCCGAAGCCGACTGGGAGGCGGAAGACATCAGTTTGAAAGAAGGGCATTCCTCTTTTACCGCCATTTATAAAAAGTCTGTGTGGGCAAATGTTACGCTCTTTGTACCCGGCCTCCATAATGTCTCAAACGCACTGGCCGCCATCAGCGCATGCCATGCGCTGGGTATTCCCCAGAGTGCCATTATAAAGGGACTGGAGCATTTTAAAGGGACGCACCGCCGCCTTGAGGACAAGGGCAATGTTCATGGCATACGGGTCATGGACGATTATGCGCACCATCCCACAGAGATTCAGGCGACCTTAAGCGCCGCCAGGTCTTTGACCTCCGGCCGCCTTATTTGCGTGTTTCAGCCCCACACCTATACCAGGACCTTCGAGCTTCTCGATGATTTTTCAAGGGCTTTTGCACAGGCTGATACGGTGGTTGTCACCGACATATATGCCGCCCGTGAAAAAGATATGGGACTTATAAATTCCCGGGTCTTAACGGACAGAATAAACCTGAATACCGGCAATGCCGTTTATATTTCCGAATTTGATGATATTGTGGAGTTCCTCCAGGAAAATGCCCAGCCGGGGGATCTTATCCTTACCATGGGCGCAGGCAGTGTTTACAAAGCGGGTGAGCTGTTTCTGGCCGCTTCAAAAAGCCTGAATCAGCAGCCTTCTGTCTCGGGGCTTTGATTCCCTAATAAAAGCCCCCTTTTTTAGATTACCACAGCCGTGTAACCAGGACCGTCATATCATCATGATTTTTTGGGAGACGTTCCAGGGCTTCCTCTAGAATGCAGTCCGCCAGCTGCTGAGCATTGGTGGTTTCAAGTTTTTCAATAAACCATTGGAGGCCCGTTACTTCTCCTTTTTGCGAAAAAGCCTCTAGTACCCCGTCAGAAACCACAATGACAAAATCACCGGCCGTCATCCTTTCGGATTTGAAATGGGAAACCGTCCCACCATCCGATTCCCCGATTTCGGTATCGACGGCAGATACCCCTTCACTTCTCCTAATAAAGGAGGCCGGAGCCCCGTATTTATAAGAGTGGACTTCACCGGTGCAAAGGTCTATGGCACAGATATCCATGGTGGCGAGCCTCTCATTTTCCCCTCTTATGTTCAGATACATATTCATCAGCCGTATTGCAAGACTGAGCTCCACGCCGTCCTCTATCAGGTTTTCGAGCATCTGTATCGCCGTCCGGCTATAACGTTCGGCCTTTTTCCCGCTTCCCGTCCCGTCGCTGACGGCACAGATATGATGCCCTTCGCTGGATATAAAAAAGGTAAAGCTGTCTCCTGAGACCATGCCGGTTTGGCGGCTGGCACGGGCCACCCCCGTGGCTGTTTTAAATTTGGGCTGCTTCATGTACCGGACCACCGAATTGCCCAGCATATCCCTTCGGCCTTCTCCCATACGAATAAGATCGGCCTGGATTGTTCCCTTTACCATATCATCCAAATCCTTGACCCTGAACTTGCTCTTAGACTCAAAGATCACCTCAAGAAAGGGTCTGGATTCTTTTTCCTGATGGTACCGTATCCCCGAAACAGGAATTCCGCTGCTGCCGGCTGCCGCTAAAAGTCTATTCTCCACCTCGTAATCCCTGGCGCCGGCCTCTGCAACTTTCCTGGCAATTGTCATGACTCCTGCGGAGGCGAGATCGGCTTGCCTGGCCAGTTGAATACGGCTTTCCTGCAATTTGCTCCGACAAATATTTTCCATTTTGTACAGAGAATAAGCAATTCCCAAATCCTCAAAAAATTTATCGGATTTGCTGCATGTATTTTTAAACCAGACAGGTATTTCGATCTGGCCTGATTCATCGGTCTTAAAATCCGAGATCGATTTTTCCACAAGCCTATAGGTCTTTAAAAAGTTAGTTCCCCAGCATCTTTCGCGCATACTGCAGCGGTTGCAGATATTTTCGGCCACCGTTTCAATAATCCAATGGGTTACCGAAACCTCTTCTTCATTCTCCTCGGTAACAAAGCTCTCAATATTTCTCGAAATACGGGAAAAAGCCTTACTCAGGATGAAAAGCTGATCTGCGGACTCCTTTGTGATGCCCGAATGGTGAACTTCCAGAAATTCGTCGCCTCCTCTTATACCGGCCAGTCCATCGCTGAGCCTGTTTAAAAGGGGTTGGGGGATCAGGAGGAATAAAATACCGGCAGCCAGCGCCTCATAATACTGGAGTATCAATCCCCCCTTCAGCACTGAAAGGCCTGAAAAAAGAATAATGACAGCAGTCCAAAGACAGACTCCTGCCGTTCGGGTTTTAACAGGCAGACCTGCTGCAGCTCCGGCCAGAGCAAGCATACCTGGAACATCCAGGGAGGCCGGCAGGTCATAGAGGGCGACAATCATTCCCAAAACGACCCCCGCACAGGCCCCTGCGCTAAAGCCCCTTCTCCTTGCCAGGATCAGGACAGCCACATAGGCAAGCATGGAACCCAGCTCACATTCCCAGACCATCAGGCCTTTTAAGCTGATAACGGCCGCGCAGAGAAGAGCAGCCTTGGCAAACAGCATACGTCCGTCAGGAAAAAGCTTTTGCTTTACCTGGTGAAAGGTGTCCGAGGCAGGAGTCATGATGACTGTAAAAGAAAAGACCAGCGCAGCGGAAAGTATGGATACGACCAGATCATATAGATGGAAGCCCTGTATGAGACCCTTTAAAATGCCGGTAAAGAAAATAAGCAGAGAAATAAGTACCGCGCGGTTAAAGCCGGACTCTTTCCGCATGCCGATTTTGAACATAATTTGAGTAAAGGCCTCAAACAACAGTAAGGCCAGGACTTGGCGGATACATTCATACACGCTGGAGAAGACGGCGCTGCCTAACGCAATGGAAAAAATTGCGGCGGCTTTTGAAAATCCGGTGAAGCCTATCGCTACATAAAAAGCGGTGGCAAAAGGTTTAATCACTTCAAAGAAGCTTGCCCTTGATAAAATAAAACACATTATCCAGGCTGCAATCTGGCCCATCGAAATATTGGCTGCAAAGGATGCAAGCTGCTTTGTAAGCTTTCTTTCATTCTTCAGTTGCGTGATATTTTCCATCCGAAGAGTTCCTCCATTCATTTTTCTTCCGTAAAAAATCCGGTCCTTCCTTCCGAGCTATTTTGATAAATGCATTATTCAGTATATGTTCCAGGTGCCGCGAATATTATATACTTCCCGAAACAAGGGAAATATAAAGGCCCTCACTTATTAGCGAAGGATTTTCTTGAGGGCGCACAAAATACCACTCATGGCGCTAATAAGAAAAAGCCCCGGCCCGTTCATGCAGTGTTCGGTCTGCGTAAACGGGGCCAGGGCCTTCTTATAGAAAAGATACAAAGCCGTTTGGCCTATAAAATATGGATTTTTGTTTATCTCATCAGATCATTCAGATCAATTTTTTCAATATCCTCTTCCAGAATAGCGGCTAAGTCCTCATCGGAAACAGTCTCCTCCAGAGCCAGTCTGTCGGCCTGAACGGTCAGAAGCTTTTCAAAGAGATTTCTCACCGTACGGGCGTTGGCAAAGCTGTCGCTCCGGGTTTCATGCAGCTGCTCCAGCATCTGGCCGACCTTTTCCAAAGCCTTTTCAGTAGGCTTATATCCATTTTTTTCGCACATGCTTTTAAATATATCGAGGAGCTCGGAAGGGGAATAATCATCAAAATTGATATATTTATTAAACCGGGATTGCAGGCCGGGGTTGGAATCCAGAAACTCCTCCATTTTGTCGGGATAGCCGGCTACAATGACAATAAGATCATCCCGGTGATCCTCCATGGCCTTTATCAGGGTATCCACCGCCTCATAGCCAAAGTCGTTCTCACCGCGGCGGGATACCAAAGCATAGGCTTCGTCAATGAAAAGGACGCCGCCCATGGCTTCCTGGACCACTTCCATAACCTGGGGCGCCGTTTGACCTACATACTTGGCCACAAGCCGGGAGCGGTCCACCTCCACAAGATGGCCCTTTGAAAGCACGCCGATCTCCCTGTAAATCCCTGAAAGAAGCCTTGCAACAGTGGTTTTTCCGGTTCCGGGATTTCCCGTAAACACCAGATGGAGGGACATGTCGACTTCCGGAAGTCCCCGTTCTTTGCGCATTTTCATGACCTTAACAACATTGGTGAGGGATTTGACGTCTTCCTTGACTTTTTTTAAGCCCACCAGGCTGTTCAGCTCTTCCATGAGTTCATCCAGGCTTTTCCTGGGCGCGCTGTCCTCCGGCGGCTCATGGCTGCAGTCGTTAAAACCGTCATCGAACTGTACATCCTGGCCGCCTTTCGCAGCCGGGCCGTCATCAATGATGGGAAGCCGGTCTTTAAAAAGATCGTCATAAACGCCCCCGATAGGATTGCGCCTCAAAAGAGCATCCATTTCGTCCAAAAGCGAATTCAGATCATCTTTACTGCCAAGTCCGCCCACACCATTATTTTTATTGTCGTTCATATATTTCTCCCCAGCTTAAAGCCTCTCCAGGTTTTTTAAGTGAATATCTTTTATTGATGATACCACAAAATCAGCCCAGGTTGTATCCTGCTGCCCGGAACCGATAAAGGCGACACATTTCATTCCCGCCCTTTTCGCAGACTCGATGCCGGCAGGGGCGTCTTCTATGGCGATGCATTCATCTGCCGCAATGCCTAAAAGTTCTGCGGCTTTCAGGTATATCTCGGGATCGGGCTTGCTATGGGAAATATCATCACCCGTAACAAGAGCGTCAAAATACTCAATCAGCCCGACTTTTGCCAGAACATGCTCCGCAAATTCTCTGGGAGATGAGGTGGCTAAAGCAATCTTAAGTCCGTGCTTTCTTGCCGATTTCATAAGCCCGGGTATACCCTCAACCGGTTTAAGCTTTTCATGGCGGAAATATTGCTGCGTATATTGGCTCTGCCTTTCTACAAGGTTTTCCACAGTTTCATCAATGCCGTAACGCCGCCGCATAACAGACCACATTTCGTCGTTTCGGATGCCGGAAAATTTTAGCAGCTCACTGAGGCTGGCTTCTTTATTAAAGTCTTTTAATACATTCAAAGCAATGCCCGCGTGGATGGGTTCACTGTCAATGATGACCCCATCCATGTCAAAAACCAAGGCCTTAATCATATTTCCTCCTACACTTTTTTTAGCTTTGCAAAGCTTTCCATAAGCCTTTTCATGCCATATTCATCAAAATAAATATCCAAGCGGTAATCTCCGCTTTCCAGTACTTTGGATCTTACAACACCTTCACCGAATTTCTTATGAACTACCCGGTCCCCGACCTCCACACTGGCACCGCTGTCCTCCGAAGCCCGGTTAAATTCCTTAATTCTGGCCTTTAGGTCGGAAAGGTCCACAACTTTGCCCGAAGGAATGAAGCCCGTATTGCCGCCGGCTCTCTGAAAATGCTTCTTTTCGCTTGTTTCAGAAATTGCGCCCGTCATGAGATTCTCTGGAATTTCTTCTATAAAACGGGACACACGGTTACGCGATGTACTGCCAAAGAGCATTCTGCATTGAGCATTTGAAATATAAAGGTCCTCCTTGGCACGGGTGATGCCCACATAGCAAAGACGCCGCTCTTCCTCCAGCTCCGATTCATCGGCAATGGATCTATAGCTTGGAAAAATCCCTTCTTCCAGGCCAACCAGGAAGACCACAGGAAATTCAAGACCTTTGGCGCTATGTAGGGTCATCAGAACCACACGGTCCCCGACCTCCTCGGTGTCGTCAATATCGGCAACCAGTGAGATATGCGCCAAAAAGTCCTCCAGAGTAGGATTTCCCTCAGTGGTATTCTCAAACTCCCTGGCCACAGAGACAAATTCCTTGATATTTTCTATTCTGGTCCTGGCCTCATCAGTCATTTCATTTTCAAGCTCCCGAACCATTCCGCTTTTTTCTATCAAAAGCTCAATAAAGGCGGTGAGCTCGGTCTGAGCTGCCAATACCTTCATGCTCTCGGCAAAATTAAAGAATTCACTAAGATTCCGGGCCGATCTGCCAAGCTCCGGAAAATCCGAGGCCAGAGAAATAATCTTATACATATTGACATTTTCATTGGCCGCATAATTTTGGATCCTGTCCAATGTGGTCTTTCCGATTCCTCTTTTAGGTACATTGATGATTCTTGAAAGACTAACATCGTCGTTGGAGTTTTGAATTACCCGCAGCCATGCAATGACATCCTTGATTTCTTTTCTGCTGTAGAATTTCAGGCCGCCATAAATCTTATATGGGATGCCCTGTTTCATCAGCACATCCTCAAATACCCGCGATTGAGCGTTAAGCCTATAGAGAATGGCCATGTCATTATAATGTCTGCCGGATTTTTTCAGTTGTTTCATCATTCCTGCCACAAAATATGCTTCATCATGCTCGTCGGCGGCTTCGTAACGTTTGATGGAATCCCCTTCAGAATTCTGTGTCCAGAGCTTCTTTATCTTACGTTCAGAGTTGTTTTTAATAACGCCATTGGCAGCATCCAGAATGGTTTTTGTAGAGCGGTAATTTTGCTCCAGCTTGATGATGGCACACTCGGGAAAATCCTTTTCAAAATCTAATATATTACGCAGATTGGCGCCGCGCCATCCGTAAATCATCTGGTCATCGTCGCCGACAACGCAAATATTGCCGTGCTTTTGTGCCAGCATACTGACCAGCGTATATTGCGCAGTGTTTGTATCCTGGTATTCATCTACCATAATATATCGGAATTTATCGGAATAGTATTCCAATACGTCGGGGAAATTTGACAATATGCGTATGGTAAGGAGTATGATATCGTCAAAATCCAATGCATTGCTCGCTTTCAGCTTCTCCTGGTAAAGCTCATAGAGGGCGGAGATGGTACTCAGCCGGTAATCGGAGGCATAAAGGCGTTTAAACTCAGCAGGGCCGATTAATTCATCCTTGGCTCGCCCTATTTCGTTTAATACAGCTCTCGGCGGAAAATTTTTATCATTGATCCGGAGCTGTTCCAGGCAGCTCTTTACAACAGTTTGCTGATCATCCGCATCATAGATGACAAAGCTTTTGTCATAACCCAGCCTATCAATATCCCGGCGTAAAATTCTCACACAGCTGGCATGGAAGGTTCCGGCCCATATATTATTGGCATCAGGGCCAATGAGCTGTTCTAACCTGTCCTTCATTTCACGGGCCGCTTTATTGGTAAAGGTGATAGCCAGTATATTCCATGGGCGGATGCCCTTATCCTCAACAAGATATGCCATTCTATGGGTCAGGACCCTGGTTTTGCCCGATCCTGCTCCTGCAAGAATGAGCAGTGGGCCCTCTGTATGCAGTACAGCCTGTTTCTGCTCAGGGTTCAGACCTTCCAAAAGATTCATAGTCTACCTCCAGTTCATTTGCTTCAATAATTATAACATGCCCTAATATGGACATGTTTCAATATTCCCGGATACCCATTCGAAACCCGAAGCATCACTCATGGTGCCTGTTAATATCACTCACGGCACTAAATCACAAAATTGAAGATTCGAAATCTTTGATTTCGATAATGGGTGGGGTTATTATAACATGAAATGTTTCAATTAAAAATCACACTCCAATGAATATCAAAAATTTTTTACTCCTTTTTTAAGACACTTTTGGGATTTTGTATATTGAAATAAAAACCATAATAATTATTATATTACATTAAAATATCTAAAAACTTCAAAATATTAAAGAAATATTGCCAAAAATAAAATAATTTTTTATTTATTTTTTGTCGATAATGTCGGCAAAAACCACCTTATAACCCTTTAATTATTACCTATATAAAAATTTTACATGATAAAAACCAAAATGAATTTTCCTAATTTTTGAATTGCGTAAATCGCCCATTGGCCTTATAATATTGCTGATAAATCTCTTTTCGTAAAAGCTCTTTCGATTGGATCCTTTTTTTGCAGCAAAATCAGAAAGCAAGAGAAAATCCATGAGCTTGCATAATCGGATTGGTTTCTGGGAAAAAATCCGTGAAGCTGTCGATTAGAAATTTATGCGTTTAAGAGAAGACAGCCATGGATATTGGTTTTTTAAAAAATTCATATTATTCGTCTATAGGCTTTACATGGCAGGCGATGTTTTGGAAGCTGTTTTTTCTGTTTGTACCATCATACATGGCGTAAGTATTTAAATAAAGACAGAAAGAATAGGAGTGATATATAAATGGTAAGGTACATAGCAAAAAGAGTCTTGCTGTCTGTTTTTACACTCTGGCTAGTGGCAACCATAACTTTTGCTTTAATGTTTATGGTTCCGGGCGGGCCATTTTTAGCTGAAAAAACACCATCTGCAGCTACTCTGGAAGCACTTAACCAGAAGTATGGCCTCGATCAGCCTAAAATCGTACAATATAGAAATTACATGGTGAAGTTCATCCAGGGTGATATGGGTGTCTCCTTGAAACAAAGAGGAAGAACCGTCTCCCAGATTATCTCCACAGGTTTTAAGGTTTCGGCTAAAATCGGCGGCCTGTCCATCCTCATCGCGGTACTTATCGGTGTTCCCCTGGGCTGTATCGCTGCCCTGAACCGGGGCAAATGGCTGGATAATGTGATCATTGTCGTGGCCACGTGTGGAATTGCCGTGCCCAGCTTTGTTGTGGCGACCATCTTAATGATCATATTCAGCGTTAAGCTGGGTATTTTGCCAACCTATGGGTTGACTAGCTGGCAGCACTATCTTATGCCTGTCGCCGCTTTGGCTTTTTACCCCACTGCATATATCTCCCGTCTGATGCGTTCAAGTATGCTTGAGGTTCTCGGGCAGGATTATATGCGTACCGCAAGAGCAAAAGGCTTATCTCAGTTTTGGATGCTTTTCAAACACGCTCTCAGAAATGCCATCCTCCCCGTCGTTACTTATTTGGGGCCGCTGATTGCCTACACACTGACAGGAAGCTTTGTTGTTGAAAAAATCTTTACCATACCGGGATTGGGCAACGCATTCATCAGCTCAATCCTCAATAGAGACTACACCATGATCATGGGCACCACCATCTTTCTGGCTGCGCTGATTATCCTGATGAATCTGGTTGTAGATGTTGCTTACAAAATTATAGATCCAAGAATTAAACTGAAGTAGGAAGGATGAATTGACATGAAAGAGAAAAAGAACCCCCTTAGTTTCCAGCTTGATGTGTCTGACTTCCTTCCGGCAAATAAGGAAGAGAAGGAAAGCCTGGTCATCATGCGCGAAAGCGTCAGCTTCTGGCGCGACGGTCTGCGCCGTTTTGAAAAGAACAAAATAGCCATGACCAGCTTCATTATTATTATATTAGTTTTCATATTTGCATTTGTAATGCCGCAATTTTATCCCTACTCCTATGAGCAGCAGATCCGCGGAAGCGAAAATCTTGCGCCCATGGCATACTCGGAACCGGAACTTGCTTTAAAGGCCGCCGGTGAAAAGGTATTCCCGCATATTTTGGGAACGGATTCATTGGGTAGGGATACCATGATCCGGCTCATGATGGGCAGCCGCATTTCACTGCTTGTTGGTCTTGTAGCCAGTATACTGGTGCTTCTCATAGGATCGATCTATGGCACCGTTGCCGGCTATTTCGGCGGCAAGGTGGACCTGTTTATGATGCGTATTGTAGATATTATCTATACAGTTCCCGACATTCTGATCATTATTTTACTGATGGTCACCTTGAAATATCCCTTAAAGGACCTGGCAGAAACCGTACCCGCCTTTAGCTGGATCAACGTAATAGGAGTAGGGCTTATCTGTATTTTTATAGTCTTTTCACTCCTCTATTGGGTGGGTATGGCAAGAATTGTCCGCAGTCAGGTTCTGACATTAAAGGAGCAGGAATACGTCACTGCGGCAAGGGCCTTGGGTGCCGGCAGCGGGCGCATCATCAGAAAGCATCTTCTTACAAATAGTATGGGAACCCTGATCGTAACAACGACCTTACAGATTCCTTCGGCTATTTTCACCGAGAGTTTCTTAAGCTTTATCGGTATCGGCGTTGCGGCCCCTATGCCCAGCCTCGGATCCATGGCTTCTACGGCCATCGACGGCATCTACTCCTACCCGTACAGGCTTTTGGCTCCCGCATTGATGATCAGTCTCATTATTCTGTCCTTCAACCTGCTGGGTGACGGATTGCGTGATGCATTCGACCCCAAACTGAAGAATTGAGGTGAAAAAATTGAGTGAATTACTATTAAATATTCAAAACGAGCGTCTTTCCTTTTTTACACCCGCAGGCGAGGTAAAAGCGCTTAATGATATATCCATACAGATGTATGAAGGAGATGTCCTCGGCATTGTCGGAGAAAGCGGAAGCGGAAAAAGCGTCACGGCCTATTCCATTATGCAGCTCCTGCCCCATACCGGCAGAATTATCGGAGGAACAATCGATTTTAACGGTCATCGCATTAATGATATGACCGAGCAGGACATGAGAAAAATCCGCGGCAATGAGGTCAGCATCATTTTCCAGGATCCGATGACGAGCCTCAATCCGGTTTATACCATAGGAAATCAAATTTGTGAAGTCATAAAGCTTCACACCAATAAAAACAAAAAGCAGGCTTTAGAACGTGCTGAGGAGCTGCTTTCCCTTGTGGGCATCAACGAGCCCGGAAAAAGGCTGAAGCAGTATCCCCACGAATTGTCCGGCGGTATGCGTCAGCGCGTAATGATTGCCATCGCACTGGCCTGCGAGCCCAAGCTTCTGATTGCCGATGAGCCTACAACAGCTCTTGATGTTACCATACAGGCCCAAATTCTGGAGCTGATGATAGACCTCAAGGAACAGCTGGGCATGTCCATTATTATGATTACCCATGACCTGGGCATTGTGGCCAATATGTGCCAGAAGATCGCTGTTATGTATGCCGGCAAAATTGTGGAATACGGTCCAGTGGACGAGATATTCTATAATCCGCAGCATGAATATACAAAGGGTCTGCTTCGCAGCATCCCGAAACTGAGCGAAAAGGAACATAACAGGCTGGTTCCCATAGAAGGAACTCCCGTCGATATGTTAAACCCTCCAAAGGGCTGTCCTTTCGCTCCCCGCTGCGACAGCTGCATGAAGATTTGTCTTCGTGAGATGCCGCAATATACAACCATAAATGACGGTCATCTCAGCGCCTGCTGGCTGCTGCAGAAAAAAGAGTTCATGCAAGGTGGTGAAGAAAATTGAGCAAAAAATTAGTGGAAGTTCAACATCTGAAGCAGTATTTCCATGCGGGTGGAAGTATGTTCAACCCTAAATATGTGAAGGCTGTTGATGATGTCACCTTTTATATAAACAAGGGTGAGACCCTTGGTCTTGTGGGTGAGAGCGGCTGCGGCAAAACCACAACCGGGAGAACCCTCCTTCGCCTCTATGAACCTACCAGCGGAAAGGTTATATATGACGGCAAGGACATTACCAAAGTCAGCATGCTCCCCTACAGGCGCAAAATGCAGATCGTATTCCAGGACCCCTATGCGAGCCTGGATCCACGAATGACGGTAGGCGATATTGTCGGTGAAGCCATCGATATCCACAAGCTTGCGGCTTCCAAGACCGAAAGGCATGATAAAATTATTGCCATGCTTGAGCGCGTGGGACTTAACAGTGAGCATGCGAACCGCTACCCTCATGAGTTTTCAGGAGGACAGCGCCAGCGTATCGGTATCGCCAGAGCCCTCGCCGTTGATCCTGAATTTATTGTGTGTGATGAGCCCATTTCGGCTCTGGACGTATCCATTCAGGCACAGGTTGTCAATATGTTTGAGGACCTTCAGCAAGATCTGGGGCTGACCTATCTCTTTATTGCCCACGATCTCAGTGTTGTAAAGCATATCAGTCAGCGCATCGGCGTCATGTACCTGGGTAAGCTTGTAGAACTTGCCGACAGCTATGAACTGATATTCCACAGCGTTCATCCTTATACCCGGTCACTGATTTCAGCAATTCCTGTTGCCGACCCTATAAAGAGCCGGGAGAGCAAAAGAATTGTTCTGGAAGGAGATGTACCCAGCCCTGTAAATCCGCCAAGCGGCTGTCGCTTCAGAACCCGCTGCCGGTATGCCACCGAGCTTTGCGCCACACAGGAACCTGAATTTAAGGAGATATCCCCCGGGCATTTTGCAGCTTGCCATCATTTGGATAAGGTACAATAAAGTAGAGCAATAAGAGCCCCACTTTATCAGAGCAATCAAAAATTGCTGTCCCATCCGGGGATCTTGTTGCTTCACACTAGAAATTTTATCCTATACAAATAGCATTTTCAGATAATTCGACAAAGTATTGACTGACTGGAAATGTTATAATATAAAAAATCGTACATAGTACGAGAATTAATTGGAGGGATTTTAATGAAAAGAAAAGTTGCACTTATTCTGGCAATGATTATGATCAGCATGATTATTCTGCCAGCCTGCGGCAACCAATCTAAACCCGGAGCAAGCGCATCACCCAGCGCACCTACCGGTACTGATGGCGGCAATAAGAGTGCCGTTGATACTCTTGCCGTAAATGTCGGCCCCGATCCCGACACTATTGATCCTGCTCTCAACTCTGCTGTTGACGGAGCAACAATGATCATCCACGCATTTGAGGGACTGATGACTCTGGACAAAAACGGCGTTCCTGTTGAAGGCCAGGCCGCTTCTTACAAAATTTCCGAGGACAGAAAGGTATATACCTTTACACTTCGTGATGGTCTGAAATGGAGCGACGGTGAGCCCGTAAAGGCAAGTGACTTCGTATATGCATGGAATCGTGCTGTTTCTCCTGATACCGCAGCAGATTATGAATACATGTTTGATGTAATCGAAGGCTATGACGAAAAGAAACTGAATGTTGTCGCACAGGATGACAAAACCCTTGTAGTAACCCTGAAGGTTCCTACCCCCTACTTCCTTGAGCTGACTGCATTCCCGGCCTTCTCACCTGTTCGCCAGGATATTGTTGAAGCCAATGGCGAAGCTTGGGCAACAACCGCTGAAACCTATATCGGCAATGGTCCTTACAAAGTAACCGAGTGGGTTCCAGGTTCACACATCCTGATGACAAAGAACGAAAACTATTGGGATTATGATAGGCTGGGCGTAGAAAACATCAAGTTTGTCCTGATGGACGATGACATGGCTAAACTGAATGCATTCCAGAAGGAAGAAGTTCTCCTTATTGATGATATGCCCAACGATGAAATTGACGCATGGAAAGATAAACCTGAATTCCACCTTGAAGGACAGCTTGGAACCTACTATGTTTCCTTCAATGTTCAGGCCGCTCCTCTGGACAACAAACTTGTCCGTGAGGCATTAAGCCTTGCCATCGACCGTGAGTTTATCTGTAAAGAAATAGGCAAAGCCGGCCAGCAGCCTGCAGGCGCATTTGTTTCCATAGGATTGTCAGATTCCGATCCTACAAAGGAATTCCGTGAAGTTGGCGGAGACTATTATAATCCGACCGATTACGAAGGAAACCTTGAGAAGGCAAAGCAGCTTCTTGCACAAGCAGGCTATCCGGAGGGAAAAGGACTGCCGACCCTTGAGTATATCTACAATGAAGGTACAGGCCACCAGGCTATTGGTGAAGCCCTTCAGAATATGTGGTCAAAGATTGGCGTTAATGTATCCCTTGTTTCACAGGAATGGGGTACCTTCCTCAACACCAGAAAGAACGGCGATTATCAGATCGCACGTAACGGCTGGTTAGGCGACTACAACGATCCTATCAGCTTCCTTGACATGTGGGTAACAGGCGGCGGCAACAACGACGCTCAGTGGTCCAACAAGGAGTACGATGCTTTGATTGCAAAGGTCAAATCTTCCAGCGATCAAAAAGAGCGTTATGAAGCTATGCACAAGGCTGAGGATCTCATCTTTGAAGACAGCATGCTGGCACCTATCTACTACTATGTAGATATATACCTCATCAGCCCGAAGGTCGAAGGCTTCTACTCTTCACCTCTTGGCTTCAAGTACTTCATGTACGCAACCGTAAAGGAATAATATAGGGACATATTACACACCTTATATTTAAGGGGAGAGCATTTTATGCTCTCCCTTTTTTGCTGCCATTGATTGATATTGCTCTATTTGAGTATTCAATGGTATAATATAACCTCACCCGTTACCGAAATCAGAGATTTTGAAAGCGCTAAATTACGAATCAAAGATTTCGAATGGGAGCCCGGGAACATCGATAATGACCGGACTAAATTAAATCCGGCAGACTGATTGATTAAAGCAGGTGAAGAAATGAAAAAAAACAGTTATGATACCATTATTATAGGAGGCGGCACCTCCGGCATCTTTGCGGGCTATGAGCTGCAAAAGCTCATGCCCGATATGGATATCCTAATGCTGGAACAGGGAAACGACATCTATCACCGGAGATGCCCCATCGTGGACAAGAAGGTTGATGCGTGCATCAACTGTGATTCCTGCGGAATTATGAACGGGTTCGGCGGTGCAGGAGCTTTTTCCGACGGAAAATATAATTTCACCACCCAATTTGGCGGCTGGCTGGATGAATACCTGGATCCCCAGGATATTATGAACCTTATTGAGTACGTGGACTCCATTAACGTTGAATTCGGCGCAACCCTTCAGCGGTTTTCCACCAGTACTCCCGAGGCCCGGGAAATATCCAGAAAGGCGCTGTCCCATGACCTGCACTTATTGGATGCAGAGGTGAAGCACTTGGGAACCGAGAACAACAGGAAAATCCTGAGCAGAATCTTTGACTATTTAAATGACCGGATCGAGATCTGCTGCGGCTCTTTTGTCGAGTCCATCGAGAAAAATAACGGTGGATATAGAATTACCCTTTCCGACGGCCAGCAGGCTTGCTGCCGCTATCTCATTGCCGCTCCGGGCCGGTCGGGAGCCGAATGGTTCTCTTCTCAATGCAAAAAGCTGAATCTTCCGCTCATCAATAACCAGGTGGACATCGGGGTCCGTGTGGAGCTTCCCGCTAAAATATTTGAAAGCATTACAGATATTGTTTATGAATCAAAATTTTTATACAGAACAAAGCAATATGGGGACCTGGTGCGTACATTCTGTATGAACCCATATGGCCATGTGGTCAGTGAAAATGTGGACGGAATCATTACAGTAAATGGCCACAGTTACACGGATCCATCCCTTAGAAGTGAGAACACGAATTTTGCCATTTTAGTCAGCAACCGGTTTACAAAGCCATTCAATGAACCCTACCAGTATGGCAAGAGGATCGCTTCCCTTTCCAATATGCTAGGCGGGGGTATTCTGGTACAGCGTTTCGGGGATCTGATAAAGGGCAAACGCACAAATGAGCACCGGCTGGCCCAAAGCTTTACCAGGCCCACCATGAAGGCGACCCCCGGGGATTTGAGTCTGGTGCTGACTAAGAGGCATCTTGATAATATTATAGAGATGATATCGGCTCTGGATCATATCGCTCCCGGAACAGCCAATTATGATACTCTGCTGTATGGTGTGGAAGTTAAATTCTACAGTGCGAGACTGCTGCTAAGCGGTGAGCTGGAGACCGAGCTGCCCGATTTCTTTGCCATCGGTGACGGCGCAGGCATTACCAGAGGCCTTTCGCAGGCTTCTGCCAGCGGCGTTCATGTGGCCAGGACCATATATTCAAGATGCGGTAACCATTAAATAAAAGCCCCGCCCGTTAACGTGAGCCAAAGCTTGCCGGCGGGTTCGGGGAACTTATCATTTTACAGCAATGCCCTCCTCCCATTAGATATGCCTAATAGAAGGAGAGCATTCATGTCGATACAATTCGCTTACTGTTCCATATGCTTTCCCAGGAAACCTGCGGCCGATTGCACAAGCTTTGTCTCCACATCACCCATTTTTGCTTTGGGATCTGTTGAAAGCATGAGCACTGCGCCTATGGCATCCCCTTCTGAGATAATGGGGGAAATCACCTGGCAGGTATATTTAGTTCCGCCCTTTTCATCAGATATTACGGGGATTCTCTGGGCTTCCTGCGATTGCGCCACAAACATATCCCTATTTTCAATGACTTTTTCAATATCGGGGCTTAATGCTTTTTCCAGCAGCTCTTTTTTTGATCCGCCTGATACAGCAATTATCGAATCTCTATCTGCTACGGCTATAATGTGTCCGCTTGTATTGTGCAGGGATTCTGCATAAGCTTCGGCAAAATCCCCCAATTCGCCAATTGGGGAATATTTTTTTAAAATCACTTCACCTTCACGATCGGTATAGATTTCAAGCGGATCACCCTCTCTGATCCTTAAAGTTCTCCTGATCTCCTTGGGAATCACTACCCTTCCGAGATCGTCGATTCTTCTTACAATACCGGTTGCCTTCAAATAATTTGCCTCCTTTCAAACACCCGTTGTCTATTTGTGTAACATTCATAGTATTGGATGAATTCCATTAATTATGCAGTAAAGTTCGTTGCCTAAACGGCTTTTCCACCTTGCTGGAGGGTAAAAAAAAGAGCATTGTGAAATGCTCTTCGTTCATTGGCAAACTTAGTATTGGTCAAGCTCTTTCAAGATATTCACCGGTTCTGGTGTCAACGCGGATTTTATCACCTTGGCTGATAAAGAGCGGTACCTTAACCTGTGCACCCGTTTCGACGGTTGCGGGCTTATTGGCTCCTGTAGCTGTATCTCCCTTGAATCCGGGCTCAGTATCTGTGACTTCAAGCTCTACAAACATGGGAGGTTCAACACCAAAGACATTATCCTTATAGGACAGAATCTTACAGACAGTATTTTCCTTAACAAAGATCAAAGCATCTCCGATTTGGGACAAATTAAGGGGTATCTGTTCATAGTTCTCCGTGTCCATAAAATAAGCCAAATCTCCGTCATTATATAAATATTCCATATCCCTCCGGACGATCTGTGCTTTTTCAAACTTGTCGGAGGGGTTGAAAGTACGCTCAACTGTTGAACCCGTAATTACATTCTTAATCTTCGTCCTTACGAAAGCTGCGCCTTTTCCGGGCTTTACATGCTGAAATTCAACTATTTGATATACTTGACCGTCCATTTCAAATGTGACGCCATTTCTAAAATCACCAGCAACTACCATATGTTTTGAACCTCTCTCTCAAAATCGTCATTTTTTCTCAAAATACTACCATTTTATATTAAGCTAAAATCAATGCTTATGCAAGGGCAAATTAGAGTATTATAAGGTCTTTGGTGCTGGTTGTGAAGTTCCGGGGCTTGCCGTCTGCCAGCACAACCATATCCTCAATTCTTACTCCGCCGAGACCCTCTACATAAATTCCGGGTTCAACACTGAATACCATGCCGTCCTCCAGGATATCCTCGCTTTTAACCGATACTCTGGGCTCTTCATGTATTTCAATACCTACTCCATGCCCCAGACCGTGGCCGAAAGCTTTACCATATCCTGCCTCTGTAATGATATCCCGAGCAACCTTATCCGCGTCAACAGCCCGCATACCCGAAGTCAAAGCGTCCAGAGCCTCCAGTTGCGCCTTTTTGACAATGCCGTATACTTTTTTCAGCTCGGCGCCTGGTTCCCCTATAAATATTGTTCTCGTCATATCGGAACAATAATTGCGGTAAATAACGCCAAAATCAAGCACCACTGCGTCGCCCTTTTCAATAACCGCATCTGTCGCAGTGCCGTGGCACATAGCCGATCTTTTGCCGGAGGCTATGATGGACTCGAAAGAAGGCCCTTTTGCACCAAATTTTTTCATCATATATTCCATCTCGGCCGCAATTTCAGTTTCCTTCATACCGGGCTTAATAAATTTTAACAGTTCGCTGAAAACTTTATCGCCCAGAAGGACCGCCTGCTGAAGTCTTTCAATTTCATCGGCATCCTTTATAATACGCAGCTTATCCACTTTATTGCCGAGATTTACAAGGGACTTTGCGTTGGGCAGTTTATCCCGGAACGCCTCATATTCGGAAAAAGGCAGCAGCCCCTCAAATCCTAATTTCTCAAGCCGGTTATCTTTAATGAGCTCATTAAGGGTTCCATGGAGGGTATCCTCATATTGGATCGCTTCTATTCCCTCAAACGCCTGCTTCTTTGCCTGAATGGTATAGCGGAAGTCCACTATCAGCCAGGCATTGTCCGGTCCTACCAAAAGGCTGGAGGTGGTGCCTGTAAATCCCGCAAAGTATATGGTATTGGGTCTTCCTGAGATGATTGCCCCATCTAAGTCATTCTCCTTAAGCAGAGTTCTTAATTTTTCCAATCTGTTGTTTGACATACTAACTATTACATCCTTTCTGTTATTTTATAATGTCCGCCCGAAAATCCACATCACTATGTAAAGCGGGGGGATTTTGACCCGATTCTCTTATGAAGCACAAATAAGGCCGCGGAATAGGATTCAGCCCCAAACCCGCTGATCTGCCCCATGCAGACCGGGGCAATAACAGACTTTGAGCGAAATTCCTCCCGGGCATGAATATTGGAAAGATGCACTTCGATGCACGGCAGCTTCACACCGCTGATGGCATCGCGAATAGCCAGGCTGTAATGGGTCAACGCGCCGGCATTTATAATCAGTCCGTCATAACCCGAAATAAAGGCTTCATGGATGCTGTCAATGATTTCCCCCTCATGGTTGGACTGAAAAAAGTCTAATTTTATGCCATAGGACTGAGCTTCTATATCAAGCTTTTTTTCAATATCCTCCAGCGTCTGGCAGCCATAAACATCCGGTTCCCTGGTACCCAGCAAATTGAGATTGGGTCCGTTTAATACCCGAATCTTCATCATAACCTTCAGCTACCTCCTTTTCATCATCAATCATGGCGCCTATAGAGTGAATTAAAGTGTGCCCTCGGGAAAGCCAGCAATCCTGCTCCGCTGACGTACTGAAACATCACTCTGCCGCTAAATTGCGAATTAAAACTTCGCATCAATTCACATTTTTCAATT
>ENA-UOOK01001856-UOOK01001856.1-fermentation-metagenome-genome-assembly--contig:-NODE-1856-length-27186-cov-4.135675_pt1 | contig 27186 bp, 20 predicted proteins | sample MGYA00245777_ERZ724023 | MGnify/ENA primary metagenome ERZ724023 (study PRJEB28704, sample SAMN03018312) | fermentation metagenome | biome: anthropogenic terrestrial biome; feature: soil; material... | reverse complement strand
ATTGCTGCAATGGCGGTTATTATATTTTATCCGCCATACCTGCAGGGGCTGTTTTCAGGATCTCCAACATTTCTTCATCAATGAGATCCCCTGCCATTTCAAAATGAAAATTGGTATTGCCCTTTTTACTGAGTATATAGTCCATTATCTTGAGGCATCTTTCCTTGCTGCAGTTAAAAGTCCGATCGACGAGCTTAACCTGCCTTACATGATTTTCTATAAATAAATCGATATCATTATAAACTTTCTCCAGAGAAAAATATCTTACACCCGGCTCCAAAGAAGAGAGGCAATATTGGCATTTAAACGGGCAGCCTCTTGAGGTTTCATAATAAAGTATTTTATTCTCCAAGCCATTGAACGAATCATATGGGAAAGGAAGCCGGTCAAGGTCGTATATAGGATTCCGCGGCTTGTTTATACGGATGATTCCATTTTTATTGCATGCAAGGCCATCTATACTTTGAGCGGCCTCATGCCCTGATTTGAGGCAAGATGCAAATTCATAGAGAGTTTCTTCACCTTCCCCAGAGATAATGTAGTCAATCCAAGGATTTTCCTTCATAGTGGATTCGACATCGTAGGAGGCCTCAGGTCCTCCTAATACAATTATGGAATCCGGCATTACTTTTTTCAGGCTCGGCCCCAGCTTCATCACCAATTCCCTGTTCCATATGTAGCATGAGAAAGCGATTACATCACTATTGCTCAAATATATTTTTTTTATTATTCTTATTAGGAAGTTCTGACATATAGTCTCCGTAGTTACACAATTTATATTGTTAATCTATGATTAAGTTATATAATGACGTAATAATTTTGTATTTATTTAGAATAATTATTAATTAAAACTTAAAATATTAAAAAACAAATTAAATCGTTTATAAATATCCAGAATTTTACAAAATGAAATTGTAAAATGTTTATTAAATAAAAACAATTATTATTCGATAACCAAATAAATTCCGCACTTACAAACTGATAAAAATTTAATTAACAGATAATTTGAAAATCAAAGAAAATACATATAAAATTAATGATGATGTTTTATTAGACATTTCAAAATTAATTTCTCAAATCAACAATTCTAACCAATTAGAATATTTGAATTTAATTTTTCAGAGAATTAATTATGCTTTGTCTTCTAATTTTTCTTTTATTTTTCTTAAGTCTCCTAAAAGTAAATTATTTAAATTAATTTCAGAAACTGCCAATGAAGTTAGTTTTAATAACCGAATTGTTAACAAAGAAATTCGCATTGAAAAAGAATACAAAGATATTTATAATCAATTATCTGAAAATTTAGCACTGAGTCTTAATAATAATTCATTTAATTATAATATGTTTGAGACTCCGATTAATTCAATTTTAATATTTCCAATGAAAATATCAAATTCTTTAATCGGATTCATTGGTATTTGTGACGATAATGTTAATTTAAATTTATCAGACAAAGAATTAAGTATATTTTCTAATCTCTTTAATTATTTAGGCGTTGTATTATTTCACTTAACAACTTCCAAAAATATCTCTAATTTAAAGAAAAAAATAAAATCTAGAAGTTCTGTTCAATCTGAATTCTTATCTAATATCAGCCATGAAATCCGAACTCCTATGAATGCAATTATTGGATTTGCGGAATTATTACGAAACTCACAACACCTAACGGACTTACAAATCAAATATTTAGATGGTATTGCAAAAGGATCTCAAAGTTTACTTACTCTTATAAATGATATTTTAGATTTATCTAAAATTGAAGCAAATCAAATTAAAATTAATTTTAATAAAATTGATATTAGAATTATTCTAAATGATATTAAGAGCATCTTCCAAAATGCCTCTAATTTTAAAGGAATTAAGTTTAACATTACTATTGATGACACAATCCCTGAGAATCTTCTTTTAGATGAATTAAGACTCCGTCAAATTCTTTTTAATCTAGTAGGAAATGCTATAAAATTTACTGATACCGGCTTTGTCGAATTATCTGTTCAACAAAACATTATTAATTCTCACAAACTTGATTTAATATTTAAAATACAAGATACTGGTATTGGAATCCAATCTGCTCATATTGATGAAATATTCGACGCTTTTAAACAAATCGATGCTGGAAAAAGAAAGAAATATCCAGGGACTGGTCTCGGACTTGCAATTTCAAAACGATTAGCAAATATTATGGGTGGTACTTTAGATGTTGAAAGTATTGAAGGAGCTGGCTCTACTTTCACTTTAAGTCTTAAAAATATTCAAATTTTCAATCGAAATTGTTCAGATATTGAACAAAACAACATAAGTTCAGATGAAAAAATTTCCAACTCGTTAAATTTAGTTATTGCAAATGATAATTCAACATATCCACAATTATTTAAGATTGCTTTAAAAAATTACTGCGTTAATATTATCGAAGCTACAAGCGGTAAAGCAGTTTTTAATATTCTTGCTGAAATGAAACCTGATATAATTTTTCTTGACATTAATTTACCAGAATTAAATGGAATAGAAACATTAAAAAATATTAAATTACTTTATCCCGAATTAAATATTCCAATAATAGCTTTAGTTGCAGAAAATGAAGTTGATGATTCTGATTTTATTAAAAATAATTTTAATGGAATTTTAAAAAAGCCATTTTTCAAAGAAAGATTGCATGAAGAGCTTAGCAAATTCTTTAAATTGCAAATTGAATCACAATCAAATCATGATTGTTTCATATCTTATGATATAGATAAATTAATTAAAACTATAAGTTGTAGTAGATTTCCTATAGATTTCTTAGATTCCTTCGAAATTGAATTTGTTCCTCAATATCTATCAATTAGGAATTCATTCCATTTATCTAACATTTTCCATTTCATAGGGTATCTAAAGAGTATATCTAAAAAATACAATCTTGATGTTTTTAATTCGGTGATTGATAGTATCTACAAAAACACAAAAGAATTTAAAATTGACAAAGTATACAAAATTATTTTAGATTTTAATTTAATTATTGAAGAAATAAGAAAGTTAAAAAACAATAATTAAATATTTTTTTCGTCATTGTCATATTAAATTGCGTAAACTATTAGGATATAATTAAATTATTTATTCCTACTGTCTTTATTTATGTTGTTGACCAATTCTCATTAATCTTGACACCTCAGTAATTTATTGGGGATGAAACGGATTCGACGGGATGGGGTAGTTTGATAGTCGCATGCCGTGCTCAATCGGTGAAGCACGTAAATTCAACCGGTAAAAAAATAAACGCAAACAACAACAACACAGCTAGCTATGATTATAGCTATGCTTTAGCTGCGTAACTAAGAGTTATCGGCTAACATCCATATTTTAATTTGCTTATCGATTAATCTATGGGTGTCGCAAACTAGATAAGACCGCCAGAATCTGTGTATCAGGGAAACTGGTTAAACATTAACTGAAACTCGCTTTAAAATACCTATTATTCGGTTCATTTTAGAGCTAAAACAAAAAGAATAATTAAGCATGTAATAGCTGCAAGTGAAGCATTTCGGACGCGGGTTCGACTCCCGCCATCTCCACAACAAAACCGTGTATATAAATTACACGGTTTTTATTTTTTAAGTATTAGATTTAATTTTCAAACATAGTATATTTTAATAAATAATAGATTCTAATTGCTATCGTCTTTTATTTATTGTGATATTAATTTTTTTATTAGGAATAAAAATGCCAACAAAAGCAGATTTTTTAAAGAAAGATCAAATGGTGGAGCATATTGACATCACCAAATTTAATAGCAAAGAAATCGTTGAAGCCATGGGAAGAACTGCTTTCCAAGCTCGTAACTTGCATAGAGCTGCTTCAATTTATAAAATGATGATTGAGGATGATAAATGCGCTGTAATTCTTACATTAGCAGGCTCATTGATTAGTGCAGGTATGAAGAAAATCATTGTTGATTTAATGAAAGCTAATTTAATAGATGTAATTGTTTCGACTGGAGCAAACATTGTAGACCAAGACTTTTTCGAAGCATTAGGGTTTAGACATTATCAAGGAACTCAATTTGTTGACGATAATGAAATGCGAGACTTAATGATCGACCGTATTTATGATACTTATATTGATGAAGAAGAACTTAGAGTATGCGATAACACGATTGGTGAAATTGCTAATTCTTTAGAGCCACGTCCATACAGTTCTCGTGAATTTATTAGAGAAATGGGCAAATGGCTTGTAGATAACAATTTAGGTAATGATTCAATTGTACGAACTGCATACGAAAAAGCAATTCCAATATTTGTACCAGCATTTTCTGATTGTTCTGCAGGATTTGGATTTGTTATGCACCAATTTAACAACGAAAATCATCTTTCTATTGATTCTGCTAAGGATTTTTTAGAAATCACTAAAATTAAAATTGAAAATGGCGATACTGGTATTTTTATGCTTGCCGGCGGAGTTCCTAAGAATTTTACTCAAGATATAGTAGTCGCTGCTGAAGTGCTAGGCAAAGAAGTTGATATGCATAAATATGCTATCCAAATCACTGTTGCAGACGAAAGAGATGGAGCATTATCTGGCTCTACTTTAAAAGAAGCAAGTTCTTGGGGTAAAGTTGAAACTACTTACGAACAAATGGTATATAGCGAAGTAACTATTGCATTACCATTAATCGCATCATATATATATCATAATGCTGACCGAAGCAAGAGAAAAGAACTAAGATTTAATGATTTTTTAGACAAATAAATTCATTATAATATAAAAAAAATAAAAAAGGGACAAATTGGATTTGTCCCTTTTGCTTTTAAAATTTAAATAGTTCCTACTAATTTACTTTGATTTCCTCGACTTGCATAACTTCATAAGTCTGAGCATCATATATAAAAGCTACTACTTTTAAATTTTCTTTTAGCCAAGGATGTTTATCATCTTTTTTAACTTCTAAGTTATATTCTTTTACTATCTTAGTATTTTTAGCCGCTGGAGAGGTGATAATATCTTCTCCCCAATTACCATTGAAAGTAGCTCTCAACACATGATTATGCACGTAATCAGCTACATCTACACCTTCATTGTTTTGATAATCAACAATATTATCTTGTATTAAAATTACATTTAATTTATAATTTGCAGTTAGATTATTTAAAGTAGTAACTTCAATTTCAGAATTAATTTTACTTTTAGCATCGTTCATTGTAGCTCTTAATTTAATTTTGAAATCGGATATTTTAGATAAATTTTCAGAGATTTGAGCTAACCATTCTTGGAAGCTATATATTTTATGAGAATTAATTCTATTAACTAATCCATTTGGATTGCCTACAGCACTGATGCCAAAATACGTATCCCATTCATCACCTACTGTTGTTCTAAAATCGTATTTATAAGGAGACGAAGCTTGAGTCTTTGGTTTTGCAAAATATCCAGCATGAATAGCCACAGGAATTACATTGTCATTATATGTATTTAATATTGTATGAATTACTTCAGCAGCTCTTGGACAATTTGGACAGTTAAAGCCTGTATAATCTTCTAAAAGTATCTTTTTATATACAACATCAGTTTTTGTAGTATCTGGCCCTTCAATTTTTTCTTCGAAGGGTTGGTCAATCACATCGCAACTTACCATCCAAAAAAGTGCTATTAAAGATATTATTATATTTATTTTTTTCATTTTATTTTCTTTCTTTTTTATTTTAAAATGATGTAGAAATATTGAAATTAAATCCATTTGATGAAGGAACTAATCGGCATACACCACCTACGCACAAGATTCCTTCTCTTTGTCTTCCATAACTCAATTGCACTCTTGTACCAGAGTGAATATAACCTAAAGAAGCAGTATAATAATGCAATTTCTTCTCGTCAAATTCATTTCCATAATTATATTCATCCATCACAGAAAAGAACCAATTTGGAGCTATTGTATATTCTAAAAGAGCTGATGCCCAATTTCCATTTGAATATTCTGGGTGAACTTCAAGTTCTTGGTCATAAAACATATGTTGCAATTCAGCACGTAGAGATTGTCTATTTGCAACTTTAAAGGTCATATCTGCAACTGCAGTCATTACTGTTACCATTCCAAAAGTAGGAGCACCACCTTTTTCTGCTATATCTCTATCATATTTTTGATATACAAATCCAAAATTCGATTTTACATCTGGGCTAAATTTCTTATATGCATAAAGACTTATATCTTGGAAAAATGTCTTTTTCCCAAAACCAAATTCTGAATCATATAAATATTTACTTGTATGAACTGTATCAATTGAATTTAAATTAGAGAAATTTAAAGTGAATTGCCAAGGATATTTACCACCCATAAATGTAGATTTTGGGAAAGTATAATTCACTTCCATTTGTACTCCAATTTCCCCATTAAGTTGAGTACTATATGGGTACATAGCAGTAAGACCGTAAGTATGTTGTTTAGTTATTGGTGGTAAATAATTAATATTTAAAACTGTACCAATTGCATTTCTTTCGGCTCTGAAATCCATATTATCAATTCTATGGAAATTCAAATTTATACCCAAACCATCTGTAAAATAAGATGTTTGAATTAATAGACCATTTCCTGAATTGTATGAATTTAAATTTGTATAGCTCGGATCATTTGCTTTGTAAGCGTATTCACCGTTAATATTAAAACTTTCGCCAGAAATACCTAATCTTACAGATCCCGCTCCTACATTTTCTGGAAGTTTCAATAAAGGATCTTTATCAGCTTGATATTTGCTCATAAATGAACCACCCAAATTAAAAATCACATCTGATTCTTTTAATGACTCAAATAATGAATTAATTTCTAAATTCGCATCAACACCTCTTAATAAGCTTTCGCTTGTAGCCCAGAAATTTCTCATTCTGCCAATTATACCAGTTAAGGATAAACCATAACCAGGAGTCAATTTAATTCTTGCTCCATCAATAGAATTATCAAAACCTAACTGTCTATCTTCATACGAACGGAAAACCATACCGCTACCAAATTGCTCATAAAAATTTCCTGCAGTGATATCAATTAAGTCTCCTGAATACCGAGCAAATCTATATGGAATACCACTTCCAGCAAAACGTGCATCATACCCCAAAAGTGGTTGGGCATAATTCTCATATCTAATACCAGCACTTATATTGCCGTTTACATAATTTAAATTAAAGAAACCATTACTGCGTAATTTCTCAGGAACATTTGATGCTCCTATGATAGAATCTTTAAGATAATATTGATTGTTAATTTCGAAATTTCCAGAGAAACTTCCTAATCCAGTTTGAGAGTTTGATTCACTAAATATCATTAGCATCAAAGCAATAATTAATATAATTTTTCTCATACTTTTATTTAATCCTTCTATTTGTAATGTAATTTCTTATTTTAAAGTTAATAATGCCGAAAAGTTTATAATTAATATATCTACATTAAATAATTTTTATTGTATTTTATTTTTTTTATTAAATAACAATTATTGAATAACAATTAAAAAAGCTATTATAAGCATCATTGTTCCGCTTATATATTTCAATATATTTCGGCTTTTTTCACTTTTGAAAAAACTTGCAAAATTTGAAGCTATAATTGCAATTGTACTAAAAATAATAATTACCATTATAATAAAAATTATGCCTAAAATTGCAATATCTAATTTCGGGTTCGTAGAGTTTGGATTTAAAAATTGCGGAAAAAATAGCAACATAAATAGCCATGTTTTAATATTTAATACATTCATTGCTACACCTGTTAAAAATTTCTTCATACTCTCATTATTATCAGATTTTTCATCTAATTTCGCATGAGTGTCATTAGTAAAAGCCTTATAAGAAAGATACAATATATAAACCACACCAATTATTTTTAATGATAACATTATGCTATGATTTTTTAAAATTAATGGTGTAATTCCAAATGCAATAGCTGAAATAGTAACAATATTACCGGCAGCTAAACCAAATGCAGTAAATAAAGCTGCTTTTCGATTATTATTTATACTCTGAGAAATTAAATATAGAAAATCTTGACCAGGAAGAATTATTATTAAAAATGCCGCAATTATAAATTCCGCTATTTTCATGATTTAACTCATATACATATTAAGTTATATATATTATTCCAATTCGTTAATGTAAGGATTTTATAGCCTAATAATATTCCGCAAGCTATTAAAGTAATCCCAGCAAACTTATAAATATTTTTAATAATTTTATCGGAAAATTTATTCTTATTTTTATTAAAAATTGATACAATCATAAATAACCATAAGAAATTTCCGAGACCAAATCCTATCGATAATACAATATGATTTACTAAATTAATTTCATAAAAATTAAATTTATCAACTTGTAGAGTAAAAAATGCTAAACTCGGAATAAAAGTTGGACTGGCAATATTCGCTAAACCAACTACTAAACCTACAAAAAATGGTCCTTTTTTGCCAATTTTGTGTAAAACATTTTCTTCTTTCTTACTAATTTCCTCTAATTTATTGTTAAATGATTTTTTAGCAACTTTGAATTGCGATAAACCATATATAATTATAGCAATTACTAAAAGTAATTGAATTATTAAAATAATAATAGGATGATTAGCTGAAAAATTTCCAATTATAGAAAGTACAGCTGAAGTGGCAAAGATGGCGAATAAACAAAAAAATATATCAGTAGTACCGCTACCAATAGAATATCGAACGCCTTCTTTCTTCCCTATATTCATTGCCATGTTGATGGCTCCAACAGCTACTGGACCAGGCACCACAGCTAATACTATTCCAAGTATAATACCAATAATAAATGACAAAAGATTCTGCCTAATTTATTTAAAAAGAATACAAATTAAAAAAATTATTCATTATCACAAAGGAATTGAATATTTAATTTGTTCATACTTTACCAAAAAGTACTATTTTTGTATTTTTGAAATTTCTAAGTATAATAATGACAGTATTTGCATGTAATAATTTAACCAAAAAATTTGACCGCGATTATTTATTTGAAAATATCTCTTTCGGTTTAGAAGACGGTGAACGATTGGGTATTATCGGAAAAAATGGTATCGGGAAAACTACTTTGCTTAAAATTATTGGAGGAAAAGAAATTCCTGATTCTGGAGAAGTAGTTTTTAATAAAAATATTAGATTAGAATACTTAGAGCAACAAACTAATATCTACTCTAATGCTCCTCTATTAGATTATGTAATGCAAGCAAAACCTGAAATTTATTCACTAAACGAAGAACATGATTTTTTAATTAACCAAATTAATAATTTCAAAAATGATAGCAAAGCAAATGAACTAAATTCTAAAAAATTAAATGAAGTAAATCATAAATTAGATGAATTAAATGGTTGGAATTTAGAATTAGATGCAAAAATTATTCTTACAAAACTTGGTGTAACTGATTTTCAAAAAAGAATGAATAATCTTTCTGGGGGGCAGAAAAAAAGGGTTGCCCTTGCAAAAGTACTACTTTCAGAACCAGACTTACTTATTTTAGATGAGCCGACTAATCACTTAGATGCTGATTCTGTCCAATGGTTACAAGAGAAACTAATGTATACCAATACATCACTTGTTTTTATCACTCATGATAGATACTTTCTTGATGCTGTCTCTACTCGAATCATTGAAATTGATCAAAAAAGAATTTATACATTCAATGGTAATTATCAAGACTATTTAGAGAAAAAAGAAAGTATTATCGAAATACATAATTCTGCTGCTGAACACAACAAAAGCAAATTAAGAATGGAATTAGCTTGGCTTCAAAAAGGTGCTAAAGCTCGGCGAACTAAAGCTAAAAGCCGAATTGATTGGATAGCTAAAATGGAAGAGACCACTAAGAAAATAAAAGAAAAGAAAATTAAAATCGAACTCGGCACATCGTTTATGGGGCAAAGAATTATAGATGCAAATTATATATCAAAAAGTATTGGAAATGAAATATTATTTAAAGATTTTACATATATAGCAAAACCTAAGGATAGGTATGGTATTATTGGCCCGAATGGTTGTGGAAAATCGACATTGTTAAATGTTCTTGCCGGTTTAATGTCAATAGATTCCGGTTCACTTAAATTAGGGGATTCTATTAATATTGGTTATTATAGACAAGAAATAACCGATCTAAAAGAAAATCAATCTGTAATTTCTTCTCTTAAAGAAATTGCTGAATATATTGATTGCGGAGTAGGTCGAGATAGATATATTACTCCTCGCGATTTATTATTAAAATTTAATTTTCCTTTAGAACAGCATTCCTCATTAATAGAGACTCTTTCAGGTGGTGAGCGTCGTCGCCTATCTTTATTAAGAATGCTTATTAAAAACCCAAATGTAATATTTTTAGATGAACCTACTAACGATTTAGATATCCCTACTCTCACTTCTTTAGAAGAATATCTTGATGATTTCTATGGAGTGCTTTTAATTGTATCGCACGATAGAGCATTTTTAGATAGAACTATAAATTTTATATGGTCATTTGAAGGAAATGGTAAAATAAAAGAATATCCTGGTAATTACTCATTTTATTTAGAGAGAAAAGAAAAATTAGAATCAGAACGAAAAAGTGAGAAATCAATAAAAGCAAAGCCCGATAAAACAACAAATCCCAAAAAGATTGATTCTCCTCAAAAGAAATTATCATATTTGGAACAGAGAGAATTTGATTTGCTAGATACAGAAATACAAAACTTAGAAAATAAAAAGAATATACTTTCTGATAAAATCATTAATATTCCACCTGAAAAATATATAGAAATTCAGGAATTAAGTATTATAATTGAAGATTTAAATAATTTAATAAATGATAAAACACAAAGATGGTTTGAACTATCTGAAAAAATTTAATAATTTATTATTTTCATACAAATAATTAAAGGTAGCAAAATAATCTTTTGCTACCTTTAAATTATCAAATATTAAAAATATTCTAATTCTTAAAAATTGATGGAGTAAATGAAAATGCTAACCATGCCCAATTTTGAGTATTTTGGTAATTTCCTCCTTTAATTTCCTGCAATGATTGTGTTCCAAACATATGAGAGTATCCGCAAAGAATTGACAACTCCTTACTAAACTTATAAGTGAATTGTAAATCTATTTCTGTACCTAAGTATTTATCCATTAATTTTCCTTGTGCATCTACAATATTAGCTGGCGACATAAAATAATGAGCAGTCAAATTAGTTTTTAATTTATCAAAATTCAGATTAAAAGGTAAATAAACATCTATTATACCAACATTTTCATGAGATGAACTTGAATAGAAATAATCCATACTTCCTTGAAATTTATGACCTGAAGTAAATGGTAAAGTAAAATATTTATCTTTAGTTGCTACTTCATCTTGATTATTACCAGTTGCATATTGAGTACCAACACCTAATACAATATTGTCATATATATTAAAATTAGCCTCAAAAGTAGCTAAAAAGGCATCTAAATCTTTATTCTTATCATTCTTGCCCATTTGATAATAAAAAGCACCTTGTAAGTTAAAGAGTTCATCTTTCCAACTTAATAATGGACCTACAGTTTGTGAAAATCTAATACGCTGATGGCTCACGCTATCTTCGATTACATTCTGAGGCATACCATTATTGATAAAATACAAGCTTGCTCCGAATTTATTTAAATCATAATGCATCCAAATAAACTGCATCGTTTTGTAATTCTTAGTTGAATAAAAAGTTCCTGTATCTTTATCTGTATCTTGGTTATATGCTGCACCTAAATGGACTTTAAATTTTGGTAATTCATATTTAAATAGCATACCATCGTGTCGGCGTCCAGCTTGTGACCAGTCACTTTGAGATAAAACCTTTTGATCATCATACATAAACAATTGTCTACCTGCTTTAATTGAAAATTCAGGTGTTACAAAAAATTCACCCCATGCTTGAAAAATTGATGTCCCAGCTTTATCTGATTTTGAACTTGTAGTACCTTCTCCCCAGATACCAATATTTTGTAAAGAAATATGAGTTTGGATTTTTGGTGTAGAATAATTTAAGTTTAACCTAGTTCTCTGGCTTGTAGAAAAAGCAGCATCTACATTATCACCGATTAAAGATTTGTAACCATGTTTATATTCAGTACGAGGTCTAATTTGTCCGCTTATTTCAAAATTTTGAGCAAATGCTGTAGAAAATGAAAAAGCAATAAAAGAAATTCCGAAAATAATAAAGTATTTTATTTTCATTTTATATAACCTTAAAAATTAAGAAAATTATTAATAATCAATAATTATCGGATATTTTTATTTTTAATAAAGAAAAAGTTTGTAAAAATTAACAATATTTTCACATAAAATTAATTTTCACTTTTCTTAATTCCTTCTTCAATCGATTTAAATACATCATGATCTGGCTTATAGACTAAATTAAATATTTCTTTAGCTTTTAAATAATATTCTTTAGCTTTTTTCTTATTAACGTTTAATGAAGCCGTTCCGAGATAAAAATTGAGATTAGCATTAATTAAATTATTATTTTTTGGATTATTCAACTGTGATTTGAGAAAATCTATTAAAACTTCAATCTTATTATTATCTTTATAAATTGCTACTAAATCATTATAAATGGTTGGATTAGTAGGTTCTAATTCATAGAATTTTTTTGAATACTCAGTAAATTTACTTGCATTATTTTTAGCATAGAGAGTAATGAGAGGTTTAATATTAAAATAATTGTTTGGCAATAGTTCATTAGCTTTTTCATAATATTTTAAAGCAGAAACTGTATCTTTATTACTCATTTGTAAATTTCCAATTAATCGAGCTGCATCGCTTTTTAGTTTATTATCATTATATTGTTCAAAAGCTAATTCAGCATATTTTAATGCATTAGTATTATCTTTCAAAATAGTATAAATAAAAGCTAAATTATACAAAGAATTTGGAAATTTATTATTTAATTCTATTGATTTTTTAAGATATGGAATAGATTCTCTATAATTGGAACGAATAGCATAAATAAAGCCAATGGCATAATGAGTCATAAAGTTATCGCATTTGCCATCAATCACTTTTTTATAATTTGAAATAATTAAACCATGCAGAGTATGTACTTCTATTGGTGGTTTTTCATTGAAATATTGAAACATTTCATAATAATATGTTCCCAAACTATTATATAATTTACAATTATTAGGATATTTCTTCAATAAATTATTAATAATTGTATCTGCTGGAAAATTATGTACTGAATATATTCCTTCTTTGCCTCTAATATCTAAAATATTTTCATTAGCATCTAAATCTTTTAGCGAAAAATTTCGGTGATTTACACTAAAAACAAAATAATTTAGCAAAATATCTAATTTTGCCATTACAATATCCGGAATTGAATTTGTTTTATCAAATTCATCGAGTACTTTAAATGCACTTTCATATTTTTTTGCTGATATTAGTTTGTCTGCTTCAAGCAAAGTCAAGCTCTCACTTTGAGAATATAAACTATAAGTGCAGAATAATAAGAATAATATTATAATTTTTTTCATTTTATTTTTCTAATTTATTTTTTCTAAATATTGTTTTAATTCATTTAAATACCACAAAGGTGTACTTGTCGCCCCAGTTATACCAACTTTTGTAACACCTTTAAACCAATTTAAATCAATTTCATCAATTGATTCAATAAAATAGGTTCTCTTATTTACACTATTGCAAGTATTAAATAAACTTTTTCCATTAGAAGAATTTCTACCTGCAACAAAAATTATTATTTCATTTTCTTGAGCAAAATTTTTCAAATTATTTTCTCTTGCTGAGACAAATCTACAGACAGAGTTATTAACTATAAATTCTACATTAATAAATTTATTTTTTAAATATTCTATTAAGTTCTTAAAATCATTTTCTTTAATTGTAGTTTGCGAAAATATTGCAGTTTTAATATTATAATTAATTTTACTATCAGCTTCTTCATTATTTTTAATTACAATACATTCATTATCGCACACACCTCTTAAAGCAACAATTTCAGGATGTGAATATTTCCCGAAAATCACAATTTGATATCCTAATTTATAATATTTTAGTACTTTTTGCTGTAAATTCTGCACTAAAGGACATGTAGCATCTATATATGATATATTTTTTGATTCTAATTTTTGATATGTTTCAGGAGGCTCTCCATGAGCTCTAATAATGACTTTGGCATCATTAGACAACTCATTTATATTTTCTGTAGAAATAGTAGTTAATCCTTTTTCTGCTAATCTATTAATTTCCTGTGGATTGTGTATAATTTCGCCAAGAATATATACATTAATATTATCATTTTCTTTTAATATATTCTCAACTTTTTCTACTGTTTGTACTACACCCCAGCAAAATCCTGCATTTTCATCAACATTAATTTTCATTTATCTTCTCTTTTGATTCTAATAATGTAAGATGTTTGTAATTAAATAATAATATTATTACTCCAATTGTAACACACGAGTCTGCAATATTAAAGACTGGCCAATGAGAATAGTTTAAACTCCCTATTTTGATATCTGGTATATCAACTAAAATAAAATCTACTACTCTTCCGTAGAATAAATCTCCACCTTGGAACCAAACTCCATAGAACATTCTATCAATAAAATTTCCCATAGCTCCGGCTAAGATTATTGCTAAGCCTAATCTTATCCAATTATTTGCTTTATCATGCTTTATTATAAAATATAAGATGACAAGAGATGCTATTAGTGAAAATAAAGTAAGAATTATTTTTAAAGAGCCAAATTTAATTCCAAATGCCATACCAGCATTTTCTACATAGGTTAATTGTAGAAAATCTCCTATCACACTTATATACTCTCCCGGATGAATTGCTTTAGTTTCAATACCAAGGAAAGGCACACCCATAACCATAAATTTGGTCATTTGATCTAATATTATTAATAACAATGAAAGTGCTAAAATAAATATAGTAAATTTTCTATTATTACTCATTAATTTAAGATTAAATATTATTCAAATACTCTTTCTATACGAGAAAGATTCGGAAGAGTTTTTATTAAATATCTTTCTATCCCTGCTCTTAATGTCATTAATGCTAAAGGACAAGTGCTACACTGCCCTATTAGCTTGATATAAACTATTTCATTCACTTTGTCATATCTATGAAAAATAGCTTTGCCTCCATCTTTTTCTAAAAATGGATTAATATCGTCTAAACATTTTATTATTTCTTCTTCAGAATAAATTGTAATATTCCAATATTGTTATAAAAAGTATTCAAAAATAAAGAAATTTATTTACTTTATCAATAATTGAATTGAAAGTCAATATTCTCAGCAATTTCAATAGAATACTATCTGGTTTTTAAGTAGAACTTTATTTTGCATTCAAAGATAATAATTATTTGTTAACTTTGCTTTAGAATATAATTTTGATATTATTATTAATATCTGGTTTTTAAAAATAAATAATGAAATTTTATAAATTTAAGAATTAATTATATAGGAAATAAAAAAAACCCACAATTTAGAATGTGGGTTTTTTATTTAAGATTAAAATTTATTTGTAACAACTCATTTTATGTATAAATTATTGACCTTGCCAATAATCATCTCCGCGTAGGAAAGTCTCTAAATCAAAATCATCTCCGATTTTCTTCTTTGCTACGTTAATTTGCTCAATAGCAACTTCATCATAAGTCGGTAATTCTATTGCTTGGAAAATACCAACTGGACGAGGTAAATCAGAATTATATGTCATATTAGAAAGTATAAAAGCTAATGTAGAATCTTTTTCGTTATGTACTATAGCATCATTTATACTATTATTACCTTCATTGATATTAAATACTACTGGTTTATGGCCTTCGAATTTAATACCTTTGTCATTTTCAGCACCGAATACAAGTGGTTTATTATGCTCCAAAGTAATAGTATATTCTTTAGATAATTTTTTATCTCTAAAATTTTCAAATACACCATTATTGAATATCACACAATTTGTATAAACTTCAATAAAAGAAATACCCTTATGCTTAGCTGCTCTCTCAAGCACATTTGCTAATGTTTTAATATCCATATCAACAGCTCTTGCTACAAAAGAAGCACCAGAACCTAATGCCAACGAAGATGGATTAAATGGATTATCAACCACACCAAATGGTGAAGATTTAGTTACTTGGCCTGGTTTAGAAGTTGGAGAATATTGCCCTTTTGTCAAGGAATATATTTCATTATTGAACATAATAACATTAATATCAATATTTCTTCTACAAGCATGTATAAAGTGATTACCACCGATACTTAAGCAATCGCCATCACCAGTCGGTACCCATACTGATAAGTCTGGTCGAGCAAATTTTAGACCTGAAGCAATTGCCAATGCTCTACCATGAATAGTATGCATACCATAAGTACCCATATAATATGGGAATCTACTTGAGCAACCAATACCAGAAACAAAAGTAATTTTTTCTTTAGGGATCCCTAAAGTTGGCAATACCTTTTGTACTTGATTAATAATTGAGAAATCACCGCATCCAGCACACCAGCGTACATCTGAGCCAGATTTTAGTTCTTTTGATGTATATTCAAAACTACTCTCGCTTTTGTAATCTACTATTTCATCTAATTTATATTTCATATTAATTATTTCCTTTCTCAAGAATTGATAATACTTTATCTTCAATTTCTATTGCTTTAAAAGGTCTACCCTCGACTAAATTAAATTGAAGTACATCAATTATGAATTTTGAACGAATTATTCCTGCAAGCTGTCCCATATTACTTTCAGGTACTAATATTTGTTTAAAGCCTTTTAATATTTTCCCTAAATTCTTAGGAAATGGGTTCAAATAATGCAAATGACAGAATGAAACTTTATGACCTTTACTATTTAAATGATCCCATGCTGTTTTTAGTGAACCAAAAGTGGAACCCCACCCGAGAATTAATAAATCACCTGTTTCTTCACCATAAACGCTTGCATCAGGAATATCATTTGCAATAGCTTCGATTTTTTTTGCTCTAAACTCTACCATCTTTTGGTGATTTTGAGCATTACTACTCTGATTTCCTGTCATATCTTCTTTTTCAAGACCACCTATTCTGTGTTCTAATCCGGGAGTCCCTGGGATTGCCCATGGACGTGAAAAAGTAACCTTATCTCTCTTATAAGGTGCATAAGTTTCTTTATCAGTATAATAATTTATATCTAGCTTCGGTAAATCAGAAACTTCTGGGATTTTCAATACTTGAGTACCTTGTGCAATATAACCACCTGAAAGCAAAATTACAGGTACCATATATTTAGTTGCAATTCGTACTGCTTCTATTACCATTTCAAAGCAACTATATGCTGTAGAAGGAGCAAGTACAGGTAAAGGTGCTTCTCCATGTCTTCCATAAAAAGCAAGATTTAAATCTGATTGCTCTGGTTTAGTTGGAATACCAGTGCTTGGACCTACTCTTTGCACATCAATAATTACCAATGGTAATTCTGCCATTAAAGCATATCCCATCGCTTCTACTTTTAGTGAAAGTCCAGGACCAGAAGTTGTAGTAACTCCAATATAACCACCATAAGCAGCTCCTATAGCACTACAAATACCTGCTATTTCATCTTCCGCTTGGAATGTTTTAATACCATAAGATTTATATTCACTTAATTTGTGCAAAATTTCTGTAGCTGGTGTAATTGGATATGAACCTAAGAAAACAGGTACTTTTGATATTTTTGAGGCTGCAACTAATCCCATAGCTATTGCTTCGTTTCCTGTAATATTTCTATAATAACCAGGTTTTAATTTTGCATTTTTTATAGTATATGTATTTTTAATACGTTCATCATTTTTAGCATATTCATAACCAGCATACAAAACTTGGATATTGATATCTGCAATTTCAAGATTAGATTTAAATTTTTGCTTCAACCATTCTTCAGTATAATTTAAAGGTAAATTATAAATAAAATATGCCATACCTAAAGCAAAGAAATTCTTTGTTTTTTCAATTACTTTTACTGAAAGTGATGAATTAGTAATTTTTTGCTTGACATAGTCATTGATATTTAAATCTATTAATTTATAGTCACTTAATGAACCATCTTCAAGTGGATTACTTTCGTATTTAGCTAATCCAAGAATTTTATCACTAAAGCCAGCATTATTTGTTATTATTATACCACCTTTTTTAAGGTAATTTAAATTTACCTTAAGTGAGGAAGCATTCATTGCTATTAGCAAATCATAATAATCACCAGATGTATGTACTTTTGCACCTGCATTGACAGAGTATGAGCTTACACCATATAATGTACCCTCAGGTGAGCGGATCTCAGCAGGATAATCTGGAAAAGTATTTACATCGACACCTAATTGTGCTACGGTATGAGAGAATTGAGTACCAGTCAATTGCATACCATCACCTGAATCACCAGCAAATCTCAAGGTGACTTCATCTAATTCTATCTTTGGTCTATCCATTATATTAATTTTATTTTGATAATTTGTAAATTAATTTTTTATTATTATGTGAATTATATGTTAATTCAAAATGTAATAAACTTCAAAATTAAGAATTTATTATATATTTTTGACAATATTTAAATATTTATCTAAAAAAAAGAGGACAAGCTATAAGCTTATCCTCTAATTTTAATTATTTTTAATAGGTCTTAAATTAAACCTCTACGTTTCATAAGTGCATCTGGAGTTGGTTCGCTACCTCTAAAGTTTTTATATAGAGTCATTGCGTCGTCAGTTCCACCTTTTTCTAAAATATTTTTTCTGAATGAAGTAGCAGTAGCTTGGTCAAATATTCCTTTTGATGCAAAGACAGAGAATGCATCTGCATCAAGTACTTCAGCCCATATATAGCTGTAATATCCAGCAGAATAACCACCACTAAATATGTGGTTAAAATAAGTGCTTCTATATCTTGGAATTATTTGTTCCATTAAATTTAGCTCTTTCATTGTATTTTTTTCAAATTCTTGAGGATTTAATTTAGAAACATCACTTAAAGTATAATATTTCATGTCAAGAAGAGATGCAGCTAATAATTCTGTAGTTACAAAACCTTGACCAAATTTTTCGCTTGCTTTTATCTTTTCAACTAATTCTGCAGGAATTACTTCGCCAGTTTTATAATGTTTAGCATAATGTTTTAATACTTCCGGTTCAGTTACCCAACTTTCAAGAATTTGTGAAGGTAATTCTACAAAATCTCTTACTACTTCTGTTCCTGATAGACTTGGATAAGTTACTTTAGAGAACATCCCATGTGTAGCATGACCAAATTCGTGGAATAATGTTTCAACTTCATCTAAAGTCAATAATGCTGGTAAATCTTTTGTTGGTTTAGTAAAATTCATAGTCAAAGGAATATAAGGGCGAACATCTTTGCCATTATAAATAAATTGATTTCTGTAATTACTCATCCAAGCACCACCACGTTTACTTGCTCTTGGGTGATAATCAAAAGAGATGATAGCGACATTTGAACCATCAGCATCTACTACTTCGAAATATTCAATGTCATCGTTAAATTTAGGCATATTATCAAGTTTCTTGAATGTAACGCCATAGAGCTTGTTAATAGTAAAGAATAAACCTTCTCTTACATTATTTAATTCAAAATATGGTTTAAGCATATCTTCATCTAAATTAAATTTCTCTTTCTTTACTTTTTCAGTATAATATCTCCAATCCCAAGGTTCTAATTTAAATGTATCCCCAGATTTTTTAATATATGCTTGCATTTCGTCAGCTTCTTTTTGTGCTAATTGTAATGCTGGTTTCCATAATTTATTTAATAGATTAAATACATTTGCTGGAGTTTTTGCCATTGTATTATCTAAAATATAATCAGCAGTTGTATTGAAACCTAATAATTTAGATTTTTGCAATTTTAAATCTAAAATTTGTTTTAATACTTCATTGTTATCATATTGATCGCCATGATTACCTTTCATCATATATGCAGTCCATATTTCCTTACGCAATTCTCTATTATCTGCATATTGTAAAAATGGCATTACACTTGGATTTTGCAAATTAAATACCCATTTTCCTTTATCGCCTGATTCTTCAGCTACCTCTGATGCAGCTGCAATTAATGCATCTGGTAATCCTGCTAAATCTTCTTTTTTATCAATTACTAATTTATATTTATTAATTTCAGCTAATACATTATCGCCAAATTTTAAATCTAATACTGATAATTTTGAATTAATTTCTTTTAATTTTTCTTTATCAGTTGGATTTAATTCAGCGCCATTGCGTGCAAATGCTTTATATGTTTTCTCTAATAGCTTTTTTTGTTCTTGAGTTAGATTCAAACTTTCTTTTTCAGCATTTACTGTTTTGATTCTTTGGAACAATTTATCATTCATAGAAATTTCATCACTATGTTTTGATAATATTGGAGCCATTTCTGCTGCTAATTTTTGTAAATCTTCTGAAATATTAGAGCTAGTCCAGTTATAGAAAACTAAAGCAACTCTTGTAAGGAACATTCCACTATAATCTAATGCTTCAATAGTATTTTTAAATGTTGGTTTTTCTGAGTTATTAATTATAGAATCGATTTCTGCGTTCTGTAATTTAATACCTTCTTCAAATGCTGGCTTGAAGTGTTCTACTTTAATTTCGTCAAAAGGAGGTACTTCAAATTGTGTGTCCCATTTTTCTTGGAAAAATGGATTGTCGTTAGTAGCTTGTACATTATCTTTATTGTTGGTATTACAAGCTATTCCTAGAGTAAATACAGCCATTGCTGCCATAATAAGAATTTTTCTCATTGTTATTACTTTATATTTATATAAAAAACTGTTTCTAATATATTAAGACTATTACAAATTGTTTTAAAAATAAAACAATTGTTAATTCTTTATTAATTTAACTTTAAACGATTTTTAATCAAATTTAGTTTAAGCATGTGGATTTGTATAAAAATTTTAACCTCATACTTTCATACACTTATATTCTGAAGGGAAACTATTTTCAAGAGAATTAATATTAACTGCTTCTAAATAAATACCATAGCAACATGAACCACTTCCACTCATATTGCTGTAAATTGCCCCATTCTCATATAAAATATTAATTATTTTATTGATTTCTTTATAATGTTCCATATCATTATGCACAAAATCATTAACAAAATAATTTTTCATTTGTTTCGGATCTGTCAAAATTTTTGGAATCGCTGAATGATAATCAATTATTAGTGTGTCATTACTTTCTTGTTTATTTAATTTTTGGTAAGCTTTTGCTGTAGAAATCCCAAAATTTGGTGCAATAATAACAATCTCATATGGAATTTCAAAATCAATAAATTCTAAAATCTCTCCTCTACCTTGCACTATTGCGGCAGAATCTCCTATAAAAAATGGAACATCACTTCCTAGTTGTTCCGCAATAGATAATAATTCTGGAAAATCTAAATCTAAATTATAATATTTGCAAAGACCTTTAATTACACTAGCAGCGTCAGAACTGCCACCACCTAAGCCTCCACCAGATGGAATTTGTTTAATTAAATTTAATTTAAAATTAGGGCTTAATTTATATTTTTCTATCATCATCTTTGCAGCTTTGTATGCAATGTTTTTTTCATTAGAAATACCTAAATCTACATTACAATTAAATTCTAGCGATGAGCTTTTTGAAATTTCAATTTCATCATATAAATTATAAATAGGCACAAAAATAGAATTTATATTATGAAATCCATCTTGCCTTTTATTAAGGACTTGAAGAGACAAATTTATTTTAGCAGGTGCTTTTATTTTTATATCATTCATTTTTTCTTTATATTTAAGTTCCAAATAGTTGCAAATTTCAAATGAATCTTTTATAATTTGTAATTATATTAAAATCTTTGATTATTAATAATTTTATCATGGAATTCGGAAAAAATATTTCTTATACGCAAGAAGTCATACGTAAACTTGTACATTTATTTTCGTTGACTATTCCGATTGGATATTATTTTTTAGATTTTAATCAAGCAATTTGTATATTAATTCCAATTACGATTTTATTTGTTGGCGCTGACTTATTAATGAAAGTATGCGAACCAATTAGGAAATTCGTAATTGCTATTTTCGGCTCTATTATGAGACCGCACGAACTAAAAAAAGAATTAGTTCTAAATGGTGCAAGTTGGGTCTTACTTTCAGCTTGCATTTGTATCTTTTTATTACCAAAAATTTCTTTTATTTGCGGATTCTCAGTATTAATTATTTCAGATACTTCTGCAGCTTTAATAGGACGTAAATTCGGTAAAAATCCTTGGTTTAAAAACAAGACAAAAGAGGGTTCAACTGCCTTTTTATTATCAGCGATAATTAGTAATATCATTATTGGTTTATTAATAAATGCAAGTTGGCAATTTTATTTAGCACTTATTATAGCTTCATTTTTTGCTACGTATATTGAAGCAATTTCTGGTCAATTAAAAATTGATGATAATATTTCTATTCCATTAAGTGTTGGATTAATTATATTCCTATTCGATTTCTTCATTAGCGATATTTGGCATTATACAATTTCATCAATTCTATAGTTTAACAATAATAATTTTTTATATCCGTTTTTTGTATTGTAAGAGTAATTTTATTAAGCGATATTTGATAATATTGATTTAATACTCAATCAGATTACGGATTTTTAAGTATTTACTATCCATTTAAAACAAATACTCATTTACTTTTTTATATTTTTTAAATTACATAATTATATCTGTTTTTTTAGCAACTTCATCTTTTTGAATTTTACAAACAATTTAAAATTTATATTTGCGGAATAATTTAATTTAAACATTAGAATATGAGGAAGGATCAGCAGGTTTTTCGGAATTATAGAAATAAAAACGATAGTAGCCAGTTTTAAAAAACAGAAATCAATGAATATGAAAAGAATAATTTTATTTGCATTTATAGTTTTAATCCAGAATGCATATACGCAAGAAAAACAAATTATTAAATCTCCAAAAGTTAATAAACAAGTTGAACTGTTGAGTATTGTTTTTCGATTAGCAGGAAATAAAGAATACAATGCAACTTTTGTCAAAAAGTATACTGACAAAGTTGAAAGCCATTTTAGCGCTTATAAAGAGCATGAATTGATAAAATTTGCAAGGTCATTAAGAGAAAATAATGGTGTTTCTTATGATGCTGTTGTGAGTTTGGCTGTTGTACTTGATGACAATCTAAATCCCATAATTGATTTTTCTAAAAATCTTCAAGACAAAAGATGGTCCAAGGATGATGCAAATAAATTTCTCAAGCTACTAAAGAGATTTTATAAAGATGCTGATTGTGAAAAGTTTTTCAAAGAAAATGCAGAGTTATTCCAAGATGTATCCGATCGTTTTGATTCTGTTTTTAAAACCTTAGACTTGAATTGGTTTCAATCCTTTTATGGGCTAAATACAAATGAAAATTTCAACATCATTGTAAGTCTAGGCTGTGGTGGAAATAATTATGGGCCATCTTATACACTCAATAATGCGAAAAAAGAAGTATTTGCAATTATGGGAACATGGAAAGTAGATGAATTAGGAATGCCTATTTATGAAAAAAATGAATATTTACCAACAATCATACATGAGTTTAATCATTCATTTATAAATCCACTTTTAGCCAAAAACGAGGAATTATTCGAGAAAAATGGAAAAGAAATATACAATGCAGTAGAATACGAGATGAATCAGCAAAACTACAAAAATTGGCAGATTATGCTTAATGAGGGATTAGTGAGAGCATCAGTAATAAAATATTATATTGACCATGGAGCTGATGAAACTGAAATTCAAATTATGGAAAATAATGAATCAAATAAAGGTTTTATTTGGATTAAAGGACTTGTAGATGAAATAACTAAATATGATAATCAAAGGAATATATTCCCTACACTTGAAAGTTATATACCAGAACTTTCGAAGGCTTATGAAAGTTTTGCTAAAAAAATAAGTCAATATGATGCTCAAAGACCTAAGGTCGAATCAATAGCAGAGTTTACAAACAACGATACAAATGTAAATCCGAAAATAAAAACCATAACGATAAATTTTGACAAACCATTAGCTGGACAAGGATATTCTATAAATTATGGAAGTAAAGGACAATCTGCTTTTCCTAAACTTGACAATATTCATTACATAAATAAGAATAAATCAGTTGTTATGGAAGTTCATTTGATACCTGGCAAAGAATATCAATTTGTGTTAACTGGCAAAAACTTCAAAACAAACCAAGGTTTCCCATTAAAAACTTATGAGGTTATTTTTAAAACTCACTAAAAACCAAACAGCTAAGAAAGTATTATAAAAAGCGTGATGACTGTATCGATTTGACATCCTAAGTCACGCGAAAAATTAGAGTAACCTCAACAAATTAATATATCTTTTCTCGCACCATAAAGTAAATTAGATTTTTTATCAAAAGCTTGCTACCTATTAATAATCTACTATAGCGTAGCTTTTTGAATTAATTCATTTTTTTGAGTTTGATAACTATTAATTTATTTTTCTGTAGAATTATTTTCACTATTTTCAATGTAAACAGATTGCGATGGAAACGCAAAATCAATTCCTAATTTTGTAGCAAGCTCAATTATTTGCAAATTAAATTCTTCTCTTACGGTTAATTCAGTTTTGAAATTTGGCACTTTAAAGAATACTGACATTCTTATATCCAACGAAAACTCCCCAAATTCATAAAACGAAATCTCAATGTCTTCATCTGAAATATTTGGATTTCCCTTTGCTAAATCACGCAATGCACTTGAGAAAGCGTAAATAAGCTCTTTAGGAGTATTATAATTGATTTGAATTGTACATTTATATCTTCTCATCTTTCTTCTGCCAGGGTTATCAATAATCATATCCATTAATTTTCCATTTGGTACAGTAATTAAAGAATTATCAAAAGTCCTAATTCTTGTAGAGCGTATCCCAATTTCCTCTACTGAGCCGTCAGCACCTTGTATTCTAATCCAATCACCAATTGCAAATGGTTTATCCATAAATATTGTAATAGAACCAAGCATATTTTTCACTGTATCTTGAGCAGCAAGAGCAAATGCTAAACCACCAATAGAGACACCTGCAAGAAGTGGAGTTATATTGATATTAAAAAGATCTAATGTATAAAATAATGCGAAAATAAAAAATACTATTTTAAGCCCTTTTCTGAAATATGGTACTAAAACATCATCAACAGTATTTTGTGTGGATTGTGCAATAAATTTAAATATAACTGACAGTGCATCAATCAATTTAAATGCTACTAAAACAATAAATACAGCAATTAATATTTTTGTAATAAACATTAACACATAATTCAATTGATTAGGAAGCTCTAAAATTGGTAAGACGAACATAAACAATATAATACCAATTAATATAGAAAGCCTCTTTGATATCGGAATTGCGAAACTATTAGCGGAATCTCCCCGCTTTAAATGCTTGAGTACAAATAAAACGAAATGCTTTAGAACTATTCTAATTAAAAAATAAAGTAAATATATAATTACAATTAGCAAAACTAATCCAATGATTTGCCATAACTCCATCCAGAAAACAAATGTTCTAAATACTTCAGGTAATCTATCCACAAGTTCTGAAATATCAAAAGGATACAACTTATCATATAATGAAGATATTTGATTTACAGAATATTGAGAAAAGAGCCATTTATTTCCAAACTTTTGTAAATATATTTCCGGTAATTCATTAGAAATCTTATAAATATGTGTCATTGAGGAAGAATCAATGAAATTTTTATCTAATGGCACATTTGAAATATTAATTATGATGCCTTTTGCATCGAATATTTTTTTTAACCTTATTGTTGTCAATTTTTTATTGTTATCTTTTCCCTCGTCGAAATGCAATGTTTTAATCGCTACATCAATATGGTAGTTACTTTTATCCATATTTTCAAAAAATGTTCTTAAAGTAAATTGAGGGTTTTCAGTTGCTGTATTTTTGATATCATATACTGCTAAATTATTATCTTGCGCAGTCAGAAACAGTGATGCAACAAGTTGAATAATGATATATGTAATTATAATTTTTTTCATTTTTCTTGGGTCTATAAATTAATATTTAATACAATTGGGCAATGATCAGAGCCCATTACATTCTGTTGCATATTACAATCGATAAGATTGTTTTCAAGGCTAGGAGAAAGAAAATGATAATCAATTCTCCAGCCAACATTATTTTCTCTAGCTCTACTCCGATTACTCCACCAAGAATATTGATTTGGTTCAGAATGTTTAGCTCTAAATGAATCAATAAATCCCATTTGAAATAATTCATCAAGTTTGTCCCTTTCTACCTGTAAGAAACCAGAAGTATTTACATTTTGTTCTGGTCTTGCTAAATCAATTGCTTTATGTGCAGTGTTAAAATCACCTGAAATTATAATTTTATCGTTTTTTGAATAATTATTTAAAATATATTTATATAATTCTGAATAAAATTCTAACTTATAATCGAGTCTAAGCTCAATCTGCTGAGCATTTGGAAAATAAATATTAAAATGTGTAATATCATCAAAAATACATTCAATTACTCTGCCTTCGGTATCAAACTTTTCAATATTAAATCCAAATTTAATTTCTTTAGGTTCTCTTTTAACAAAAGTTGCTACTCCAGAATACCCCTTTTTACTTCTTGAATGATTATAAATAGGTATATATCCATTTGGACAACGTAATTCCTCAGTTATTTGGGACATTTCAGCTTTTGTTTCTTGCATTGCAATCAAATCTGGGTTTTCAGAATCAATGTAAGCAAAGAGTTTATTTTCTTTAGAGATAGTATCAAATCTTTTACTAGGATTTTGCCCTGTAATAGCTCTATAGCCATTTATATTCCAGCTGATTATTTTCATTATATTTTATAGGTATTAAATAATTAAATGTAAAGTTTTCAAAATTAAGCAAAAATATTTTATTAATTGATAAAATTGATATTCAATACAATTTACAAATAAGTAAAATAAATATTAGTATTTTTATATAAATTTCTTGTTTTTTTCAATAAAAATAATTAATTTGGTGTCTATTAAGATGTTAAATATTTTTTAATGAATTATATCATTAATAATAAAAAATGAACACTTTTTGGAAACATATTAAGATAATATTATCATCGCTTTTAATTCTTTCTGCTTGCACACAGATGGAGAATCCTATTGTTTCCAATGAAAAGATCCTTAAGATTGAAACAAAGTGGTTAGCT
>ENA-UOOK01001855-UOOK01001855.1-fermentation-metagenome-genome-assembly--contig:-NODE-1855-length-27207-cov-50.098998_pt1 | contig 27207 bp, 19 predicted proteins | sample MGYA00245777_ERZ724023 | MGnify/ENA primary metagenome ERZ724023 (study PRJEB28704, sample SAMN03018312) | fermentation metagenome | biome: anthropogenic terrestrial biome; feature: soil... | reverse complement strand
AATTAAACCACATGCTCCACCGCTTGTGCGGGCCCCCGTCAATTCCTTTGAGTTTCAACCTTGCGATCGTACTCCCCAGGCGAATCACTTATCGCGTTAGCTACGGCACCGAATTCTCTACGAACCCGACACCTAGTGATTATCGTTTACTGTGTGGACTACCAGGGTATCTAATCCTGTTTGATACCCACACCTTCGCAGTTTAGCGTCAATAACGGCTTAGAAGACTGCCTTCGCCTTTGGTATTCCTCCTGATCTCTGCGCATTCCACCGCTACACCAGGAATTCTGTCTTCCCCAACCGCATTCCAGATCCACAGTATCTGACGCCGTACAGCGGGTGAGCCGCTGCCTTTAACATCAAACTTATGGATCCGCCTACCTGCCCTTTACGCCTAGTAATTCCGGACAACGCTTGCAACCCCCGTGTTACCGCGGCTGCTGGCACGGAGTTAGCCGTTGCTTATTCATATGCTAATATCTCTCTTCTCATGCTATTCACATAAAAAGCATTGCTCACATATAAAAGAACTTTACACCCCGAAGGGATTCTTCGTTCACGCGGCGTCGCACTATCAGACTTTCGTCCATTGTAGACTATTCTCGACTGCTGCCTCCCGTAGGAGTCTGGGCCGTATCTCAATCCCAGTGTGGGCGGCCACCCGTTAAGGCCGCCTACCTATCATCGCCTTGGTGAGCCATTACCTCACCAACTAACTAATAGGACGCAGACTCATCCCCAAACGACAGCCCGAAAGCCATCTTTTATACAGCGCATAAATTACCCAGCAAAAGATAATTTATGCGCTGCACTCATGCGGTATTAGCCCAAGTTTCCCTGGGTTGTCCCCCATTTGAGGGTAGATCATCTACGTGTTACTCACCCGTTCGCCACTCTCAATACCCCCGAAGGAGTATCTACCGTTCGACTTGCATGCCTAATCCACGCCGCCAGCGTTCGTCCTGAGCCAGGATCAAACTCTCCATCATTAACTAAAATGATTGAACTGACAAGAGCTTCTTTGTCACTGTTTCTCTATAGCACTCTATAAACTCGTTAAAGATCATTTTTATGCCCGCTCATGCCGAGCAGGTTTTGCCAATCTCTTCAGGGGCCTTTTTTTGTCAATACATTTTTTATGCGTTCTTTGAATCAGCAGACAACGAAGATGGTTATATAGCTAAATAGCAACTTGATGCAGCCTCAATAATTTCTTTATTGGGGACCTTTCAATCGTCTTTTTGAGACCGATTCCGGCTCCCGCTTAAGCGGATACCCACGGGTCTGTGATCGGATATTTGGTTATAATACACAGATAAACCGCCCATAAATTCCTCCACTTGCAGGGCAGCACATACAGAACCTGAAGCTTCGAAATCCGAATAGAGTTCATCTGTGATCAGGATATGGTCGATGATACTGTTGTATCTGGGGTATGAAACTGTATCCGGAGTAGGATTTTGAGCAATGGGCATAGTGACGAAATAGTAGCTTTGGGGCTTATCCAAAAATGCCATAAACACATTTGTGGCCGGCGGCTCTTGAATCTGATCGTTTAGATCGCCCAATAGAATAACTCTATCATCAGGATGGTTTTGTTGTATATATCCCTCCAGCATAGTGCTGGCATCGATGCGGCGCATTTCTTCGTCCCAGGGATCATTGTAGTCCACCACGTTGTCCCCCAATGCCTTGAAATGGTTGTTAATCACAAAATACTGACTGCCGTTGAAATTCAGGTCCAAAATATAAGGTGGCCTTGGGAAGGGTCTGCTTTCGCCGGTAAAGATGGTATATTCGCTATTGACTGTGATATTTGAAGTCTTGTAGAGATATGCCAGTTTCCAGCCTCCACTGTAGTTGTAGACCAAAGCTTGATATCCGGATATCTGCTGTGCCATAGCGTAAAAGGCGGAGGCATCCATGATTTCCTGAAAGGCTATGATATCAGCCTGAATCTGTGGTATGATATGTATTAAATGGGTAATGGTATTGTTGTCCAGAGGGAATTCTTTCAGGTTCCAAGTAACGATATCCAATGTACTGTCCGTCCCAAATTCCAGTACGGGATCCGGGATTACTGGTGGAGTGAGTGACTGGTTTTTCCCGCAAGAGCTTAGGACTGTTGCTATCAGTAGCAGGATGCAGAGTAGGATTCTATTATTCATCTTTATTTTGCCTTTCACGTACAAGGATTTACTTTTTTTGGGTTTGTCCAAAAGCATGGGCTATCGATATTTGTCAAGGTTATTTTTTGTTACGAGACAGTCTCTTTGTTCAGTTCATCAGCTCTCTGAAAATTGATTCACTTACGATTTAGTACATAAAGAGAAGCATCGCTTATCCGCAAAACATTCGAATGCGGATGGAGAATAAAAAGCGGGACACCTTATGGCATCCCGCGGGTAACTAATTGGGAAGATTGGATTATTTCATCAATAGCATCTTGCGGGTCTGAGTACCGTGCTCGCTTTGCAGCCGATAGAAATATATGCCACTGGACACAGAAACTCCGCTGGCGTCTGTTCCATCCCAATTGAAGCTATTAGCTCCGGCAGTGAGGGCGCCATTATGCAGGGTCTTCACCAATTGGCCCTTGGTATTATAGATTTGCAACTTGCCCAGACACGCATATTTACTGCTAAAGGCGATGGTGGTATTGGGATTGAAGGGATTGGGATAGTTGCGCAGGTCAGACAACGGAGCCATGGATACTTCATCTTCATTGGAGACATAGTTATCCGGCGCGTCAGTGGTAAAGCGAATGGCACGGCCTGCTTCCAGAATGGCAGCAGTAGCGGGATAGATGTTGCCATAGCTATAGCTGATGCCATCGTTTGAGAGGTGGTTCTCTATGCCTACCGTGCAGTAGTTTCCATTCATGGCGGGGTTATCGACAGTATGATATTGGAAGACGATATCGCCGTCTGATCCACTCTTTGGATACAGTATCAATTGGAATTTTTCCAGAGACGCATCGGGTCCGGCCTGTATGGTAGACTGATTGTAAGCCTCGTTCCATTGCACGATGAAGCGGTTGTTTGCGGAGTCATGCCAATACAGTATACGCATATCTGCAAATACATCCTGACCAAACTCATCAATACCGGTTTTCATACCCTTTAGGTCGTCCCAATAAGGAGCCAGTAAGGCTTTTGGCCCCAGGGCCGCCGTGATGAAGTGGTTATTGAAATAGCTTTCATTGGTATGAATAAATGAAGCCCAGCCGTTTGAACTGATAGTAAGACTGTCGTAATCCACCCCATAATAGCGGAAGGTAAAGGGTAGATCCACCTGTTTTACACCGTCATCCATCACCAGCCACAGATTGCCCGAGCCGCCAAGCAGAGGATCGATCTCTTCCCAGCTATATTCTGGAGCAAGAGCATAATCCACATCGCTGTTATCGTAGGCAAAATAGCCGTATTCACAGGGACCGGTGGGATCATCCGTAGAGGGGTTTCCCGCCACCATTGTGTAGAAAGACAACCATTCGTAGCCCATTTCGTCATGGAAAACGAAGGTAAGCGGGATCATGCGGCCATCCCACACACCGGGTTGGGGATTGATGCTTGCGCTAAAGCTGAATTCGGTGCCGGGCTCGATAGTGCCCAGTTCGCCGGGTTGATCTGAGATAGTCACCGCTTCGGTTCTGGAAAGTACCGTTACACTCGCGTTTTGCAATGCCACATTACCGGTATTGATAGCGTGGAAAGTAATCTCGGAGCCAGCAGATACATCCAAGGTTCCTTCGTGATTATGAACATAAAATTTTGCTCCGTCCACAATCATGCTGAAGCGATGAGATGAAGCAGGATTTGAGGTCACATGTTCCAATTTGATCACCTGACCGGGTTGCAGATTGGAAGTCGAGATCAACTGATACTGCAAAGTATGAGAAGCACCGGGTGCCAGATCGAAGCTTTCGGGATTGAGGGGAGTAATCTCCAGGGCTTCGCTCTCTGTCAGGTTTGCAGTCACCCCATTATAAGCGGTTGAACCATAGTTCTTCAGGCTAATCTCAATCGTCTTCGTGCCATAGGGAGTGATCCCGGCATCGATGCCCGTGTTTGCCGTCACTCCGATACCGGTTTCATCATTGGTGGTAAGGGTGCGCACCAGGGGAACCCAGTTTGGCTTGGAGACAGTGAGGTTGAGTTCGCCTTCTTCCTCTGGATTTATGTTTAGAATGGCGGAGCCATCGATGACCTGAGTATAGCTGAAGTTTTCGCCATCTTTGGTTCCGGAAACCATGGCACCTTCCAGATGGGGAGCGTTGATGGTGATGTGTGATGCCGATTGGGAATAGTTTAGCCCACCTTCGATGATTTCTTCGCCCATCACGTCGGGGATAAGGCTCCACATATTCATAGAAGGATCGGATAAAACGTTGTAGACATGGAAGTAGAAGGGCACATACTGTCCGGGTTCAATATCGCCGGGGAAGTTCTTATAGAGCTCTATCTTACCCATCAGCACAGAACTGGCGAAACCGCGTACGCCATCATCCATAATGGATTTGTATGCCCCGCTGGCAATTGTATTGTTCAGTCTGGTGCGAGTATGCAGATCGGAAGGGCCCACAAAGGCAACGCAGCCGTTGATATTTGCGGTAGTCCCCATGCGCATCCATTTTTCGCCGAATGACGGGGTCACGCTGTTGGCAAAGTCGCCTGTATTACAAACTATAGAATATACTATAGGCATTCTGGGACCGCTGTTCACATCGTCCAGATCGGACATATGGAAACTGGGATAGTGCCAGCCGTTTGCATCTCCCCAGCCGCGATAACTGATGATTTGCACACCCTGATTGATGGATTGTTTGATGGCATTTGTGCCGGGGTAACTGGGCGGAAAGTACACAGAATCTACCTGCGTGTAGCCATAATCCAACCAGCGCTCGCTAAGCCAGCGACTCATCCAGACCGGAGTTGTGGGGCGTAAAGTTCCTTCCGCGTAGTTTCCGGCCACCGCCAGTGCTCTGGTCATCCACGAAGTATCTGACATATGGGGGGACTGTTCGTATTTGATGGTCTTATTTGCCATCACAATCAGTTCCACCGGCTCCACGAAGGAAAATCTTCCCACCAGCATCTCGGGGAAATAGTCCTCTCCATCGAGGATAGCGTAAAATTGGTCGTCAGCATCATTTTCATTATATTCCGGGGATGGATAGAAGTTTGTAGGGATAGCATAATTGCCAACCGTATCCCCTAGCAACAGCAGATAGTCCGGTCTATGTTCCAGATAATGCGCGCGGATGGATTCCCGAATCTCGTGTGCGGAAGAACCCGCGTCGGCTTTGTCTATCACGTGGACATCCATGCCCAGCGAGCGTTTCCAATAGATGAAGGGTGCTTGGTAACTTGTTAAACTCGCATGGCTGATGATCAACATCGAGGGACGAGCCACCGGTAAAGTGTACAGATATGATGTATTCCAGTTGTCTGCAAGGGATTTATATGCCTCCACAAAAGCCGGAGATACACTTTGAGGGATGTCCAGCTGACCCAGTCCCCGCACGCTGAGATCCAGATTATCCAAAGTATATATTTCGTTCTCCGTCTCCCGCTGAGTATGGATTCTGAGCGTTACACCGTGCATTTCTCTAAAAGTGAAGGGCTCTGTGATCTCCGCCACATCAGTGAAATTCTCGCCGCTGCTTCTCTGATATTCACCCTGTTTGCTAAAGACTTTCCAGCTCATGCCATTCACCTGCAATTCTACATTCCGGTATGGAAAAGCAAGAGTTCTGCTGATGGTTGGCGTATCAGGAAATTCGGCATCTTCCGGTGCACTGCTTTCCATGGCAAGCATGGGTATCTCTCTCAGGGATTCAAAGCGGGCATCTATCTGCCCTGCTGATTCCTGGAAAATCTCCAGTGCGGCGGCGTTTAGCAGGCCAACGCACATTATTGTTGATATTAGTATTATTATTTTTCTCATGGGTCCTCCCAATTAGTTGTACAAACATAGATGCAAGAAATGTTCCGAAACAAAGCAGAGCTCTTACAATGTGATTCGCGGATGTTGGTTCAGGCTTTTGTGTTATTGGATGATAGTGGGTTCAATTGATAAAGAACCAGCGCAAACCCGCATGGATGGAAAAGGGAATGGGATACAAACCATAGAGCGATGTACTGAGCATATTGCGGAAGCTGACATTGAAATCGAAGAGCTTGCTCACGCGTACTGCCGCCCACGCGTCCATCAGGGTAGAAGCCTCGATCAACACCGGGTTTTGCGCGTTTGCCAGATAGTAATCTGAATGGCCATAGAGATTCATCCCTGCTTCCAACAGGTTGTCGTGATCAAGATTCCAGCTAAGGCTTTGGGAACTGAAAAAGCTGTACTCCGGTGCTGAAACCAAGTATTTATCGTATGCTTGGTAGTTCCATTGGGAGTCAATATTAAAGCGAAAGTCTCCCAAATCCACATGATAGCCTGCGGCTAGACGGAGTATATCGCTGCTTGCCTTGTAGTGTGATGTTGGCATATACTGCTCTTGCTTCTTTGTGCCATAAGCTGCCCAAAGCTTTATGCCCCAGCGTTCCAAACCGGCGTAAACCGCGCTTTCTTCCGGGCTGTAAAGGTCCAGGGCATCCATCATGCCATCGCCCAGGGGAGAACTGATTGCGGTTGTGGCAGTGTAATCTCCAATACTGCGGCGGGTATACAGTCCCAAGTCAAAGCCGGAAAAGCGTTTACCCAGTTTTCCATAAAGGCGCAGCTTTTCCCAATCCAAGAGATCCAGATCCAGCTCCAATTCGGCAAAATGGGGGTTAAGGATACGAAGGCTGCTTTTATGCTCATAATCTTCTTGATTCATCTGAGGAGCGGGCAGATAGTTTCTCCGGACATCCCGATATTCATGCCGCAGGTCCCATACTATATCCCACAGTTTCAAGCTTCTATCCAGCGCGATCTGCCAGGCGTCACTTTTCTGAGCCAGAGCATAGTTGATGGCGCTTGAGCGGTCGCGTATGTCGGCAATGCTAAGATTCACCAAAGGGTTATCGAATCTTCCGATGAAGCGTTTATGCTGGTTTTTTACTCGATAGTTGCCCAGATACCAATAGGCGGGATCCAACTCGTAGGAACCCCCATTCTTGGAATACGCGGAGTAATCCACAGACCAGAACAGATCCTTGTAACGATAGCTGAGTAGCTGATGTGATGCGTTTCCGCTGTTGGGAGCATCCACCCAATATCCGTTGAAAAGGGAGTAATCGAAGCTGAGGCTAAGCCCTTGCAGCCCCAAAAGATTACCTTTGGAAAAAGAGCCCAGTGCATAACGGCTGTCATAATCTCCCAGCGATCCTTCCAAACGGGACAGGCTAACGGGATAATCGTAAAGCACCGATTCTGCGTTTAACGCCATAGCAGTCTGGGAGAGATCGTGAAATTGACAGAGTTGACCTTGATAAAACCATGTGGAATGCAGAGTGCGCGGCATTTCGAAGCCTTCGACGTTCAAGTAGATGGGATCGGTCTGTAAACCGATCATATTGAAGGACGAACGATAGGCACCGGAAAGATTGGGGTAGCCAAAGGCCCTGAAGTGCCGCGGATTTGCAAAGCTTGTCCGGCGGCGTTTTTCGATGATATCCATCACATCGCTTTTGGACACACCCGCCAATATCGCTTGTTCATCTATAGTCCTGGGGGCATTATCCAGCAAGAAATCATCGATTTCAGGGATAACATCGCTCTGGTTTATCTGCCCCACAAATTCTGTTTGCGGCAGGATATCCAGACTATCGGCTTGCTCGGCATTCACCAGCCCCAAACCGTCTGTTTGAGCATTCGTCAGCCCCAGACTGTCAGCCTCTTGAGCCGGCAGCAAGACAAAGGCTGACATCAAAACAATCAGAGCCAGGAGTTTTCGCGATACCACAGGTATGTTTCCTCGATTAATTCAGGTAATTCGGCCGGGGGATTCCAGCCCAAAAGTCGAATGGCTTTTTCAGGATCCGCTACCCAGCCTTCCGCTGTAATCTCGCGGTACTTTTCCATATTCATCGCGCCGGCTTCGCTCCTCAATCTACCCAGTAAATCCATCATGGCAAAAGCATTTTTTGCCATAAAAGGAGCTACCACAATCTTGCGAACTGTTTTCCCCACGCTGGCAGCGATACACGAAACTATCTCGCTTTGGGTGTAAACCTGATTGTCGGTGGCAAAAAATACCTCGTTCTTCAGTTTCGGATTGCCGATGAGATAAAGTAAAAAATCTGCCAATTGGCGAACGTGAATCATATTCAGGTAACGCTCCTGCCTGCCGATTTGTAGCTGAAATCCGAGCTGACACAGCTTGAACAAACTTAAAAAATCACGGTCTCCGGGGCCGTACACAGAGCAAGGTCGCACGATGTTCCAGGTTTTCTTGCATTGTTTCTGAATCAGGCTTTCCGCCATAACTTTGCTTTTTCCATATACACTGATGGGAGCGGGAGGCTCGGCTTCGCGCTTGGCATGCGCTTTCGATGAAGGTCCTGAGGCAGATTGGGAACTGATATAGATAAGGCGAATGGGATGCTTTTGCGCGTTGGTGGCTTGCACTATTTTGTGAGTGAGACCCAAGTTTACTGCCAGCATATCATCCGGTTCTATGCTTTTAGTTTTCCCCGCGTTGTGGACCAATATGTCGACATCGGACAAAGCTGCCGTCAGAGATGCAGGATCTGAATAATCCACCACTCGAGTGATAACACCATTGGCATGGAAGGCTTTACGTACGATGGCTACAGGTTTAAAACCTTTTTGATGGAAACGCGTAAGCATGGAGCTCCCCACAAAACCGTTTGCGCCGGTAATAGCTATTTTCATCGATCCCCTGTTTTAGAAAGAAGTGGTGGGCGTTGAGGGACTTGAACCCCCGACATCTTGCTTGTAAGGCAAGCGCTCTCCCAGCTGAGCTAAACGCCCACTGCTATCGGTGTAAGCGCTGGTCGGGGTGAGAGGATTCGAACCTCCGACACCTGGTTCCCAAAACCAGTGCGCTAACCGGGCTGCGCTACACCCCGCAGCAGTTCATTCACAAAAATAACGTGCCGCTTTTCTGTCAATCCTTTTTTTATCAAGGATGACATGGGCTCGGGGTTAAGTTCCATCTCCCCAATAAGTTCCCTAGTTGAGATCATATTATGCACCGTCAGCTACACTCTATGATATGGGCAGCATATATCACACTGTAGCAGAGAGTTGTGATTGTCCCCAAGACTCATCAAGGCAGAAGAGCCTCACGCAAAGGAGGCAGTTGTACAAGTGCCAAATAGGATCAAGGACAGGGTCGGAGGAGCAGGAAGGGGGCATCAGTTCAAACATTTGTAAACGAAAAAGCCCCTCTACCACAAGGTATAGGGGCCATTTATGCACATTGTTTTTTTATACGGAGATTACTTCCACCACTTCAGGAATTTCTTCCTTCACGATGCGTTCAATACCGGCTTTAAGAGTGAGAGTTGCCATCGGGCAACCGTTACAGGCGCCTTTGAGGCGTACTTCCACCACGTTATCTTCGCGGATATTGATCAGCTCCACGTCGCCACCATCGGCTTGGATGGAAGGGCGAACTTTATCCAATACAGCTTCTAGTTTTTCTCTGTCGATCATTGAGTCCTTCTTTACATTGCTTGATTCAGAGTATAGACTTTACCTGTGGGAGCGATGAAATCGGCTTTGTCTTCGTCAATGGAGGCGATCTTTACCAAGCCGTTGTCGCTGTGGTAATACCAGCTCTTTTGGAGAGGTCTGTAGCTGAGTTCGATTTCATTCTCAGGATTGTCCATATCTTCTACTATTACTTCATTTTGCCGGATGGTTATTTTGAGGTTCTTACCATCTTCACTGGCGTATTTTATAACTTCATCCATGGGACCCATAGCGATGGGATTGCTCCCGGTCCAGAATTCGATGGTATTGAAAAGAACTACATCCGCAAAAGCAGCGACATTATAAACTGGGACGATATTGAGGACCCAGAACATTACCTGGTTTACCCATTTGTCACCAAAACTTTCATTGAATTCATACACTTTACGGGTTGCAGCAAAGTTTCCAAAGCAACCTGCCACTCCAACGGTGAGGATGATGGCAACTAATGCCATGCTGACGAGCTTAACGATTCTGTTCATTACAGATCTCCTTTTTCTTTAGGTTTTGCGTGCTAAGATAATAGAAAGCAGGGATTACAATGAGGGTGAGCAAGGTGGATACAAGCAAACCACCGATGGATACAATACCCATGGACATACGGAATTCACGTCCCGCACTACCAACACCCATTGCCATGGGCATCATGCCGATAACAATGGATAGAGTACTCATAATAATCGGTTTCAGCTTCATCTTTCCTGCTTCCAAAAGTGCATCGTGAGAACACATGCCTTCTTTTCGTTTCACGTTTACATAGTCTAATATTAATATAGCGTTATTTACAACTATGCCAACCAACATTATTATCGCCAACATGGAAAAGATGTTCAAACCAACCCCTGAGAAGAACAGAGACAGGATCACGCCGATGATGCCCAAAGGTATTGTAGCCATTATGATAAGCGGCTGAGTGAAGCTCTCCAGAATTGCTGCCAGCAGCATGTAGGTTAGCAGAACAGCGATCGCGAAAGTTCTAATCATATCTGCCATGGTTTCATTCAGCATTTCAGCGTCTTGTCCCCATTTGATGCGATAACCGCTTGGTAACTCCAGATTATCCAGGCGTTTGGTGATCTCGGCATTCAATTGACCGGTGGAATATCCCTTAGCTGCGTTGCCGGTGATTTCTATGGATTTATATCGATCCACGTGAATCAGTTGATACACACCCGCGGCAAAATCCACATCCACCAGCTGCGAAAGCAGGTAACTCTGCCCATTTACGACCACGCTCATGTTCATGATCTTGTCCGGATGATTCACATCTTCGTCCGGCATGGTAAGTTTGATGTCATACTGGTTTCCACCTTCGCGATAGTATGTGTTCACCATGCCTTCGATGCCGGTTCTCAGCCCGACAGCGAGGTCGTATACAGTTGCGCCTATTTCAGCTAACTTTTCGCGTTTGGGGTATAGAGTAAGCTCTGTGGAGCCGGGACGGGAACTGCTATCCACATTCAGAAGACCGGGGACGTCCCTAATCTTGTCTATAATGTCGTATTTGAGTTGTTCCAGAACTTCCTGATCCTGCCCCTGTATGTAGAAACTGATTCCGGAGCCACCCATGCCCATGTTGCTTTGGTCGCTTACTTTGATGATTGCATTGGGAATGTCTGCCAAATCCTGGATTATCACACCCACCATGTCCAGTGTAGTCAGAGAGCGTTCATCTGCATCCACGAGTTTGATATCTGTGCTTGCCACGTTGCTGGCAGTATTGATGAAGCCTTGAGAACCGATGTTGCTGACCACGTGTTCCACTTCTTTGTGTTTGGAGGCGCGTTCGTTCACCACTTCTACTACTTTTGCCGTTTCATCTAGGCTAACACCTTCAGGTAGTTCTATATTCACGCTAACATTGCCCTGGTCCATGGCAGGCATCAATTCAAAGCCCAAACCGGGGACCAGCAGGAAGCTGGCAAAAAGCATCAGAATAGATATCACCAAGATACCAATGCTGGTACCCTTGTTGTGCAAAACAAAACGCATGAAACATATATATAGGTTTGAGAACTTGTCGAAGAAGCGGTCGAATCTCAAGCCGAATTTATTGGTTTTGGCTTTGTCCGGAATGATGATGGACGCCAACATCGGAGTGATAGTGAAGGATGAAATAAGTGAGAATATGGTGGCGAAAGTAACGGTAAGAGCGAACTCTTTCAAGAAACCGCCCACCATAGATTTCATGCTTGCAATGGGTAAAAACACCACGATGTTGGTTAGCGTGGATGCCAAAACTGCGATGGTGATCTCTGCCGTTCCCTTATATGCGGCTTCCTTGCGCCCGTTACCCATTTCTTTGTGACGGAAGATGTTTTCGATAACCACCACCGAGTTTGTAACCAATATCCCCACTGCAGTAGAAAAGCCGGTGAGTGTGAGCATATTCAGGGTGAAGCCGGCAGCTTGCAAGAATATGAAGGTAGAGATGATCGATATGGGCATAGACAGTGCCACGATGAGCGTGGAACGCAGATCGTGCAAGAAGAGCAAGAGGATGAGGCCGGTGAGCAAAATCCCCAACCAGATGGTGTTTAAGGTATCATCAACTGTGGAGCGGGTAAATTCGCTGTCGTCTCGGATCACGTTCAGTTGTGTGTTGGGGGGTAATTCACTTTGCAAGGCTGGTAATTCATTACGCACCTGCTCCGCAATGTTCACCACGTTTCCATCGGAGCTCTTGGTGATGGACAAACGAACGATGTTGTTATCTGCCACTTGGTTTTTTACGTTGAAATATGTGGCCTTTTGGGTTACTTTCTCTTGTCCGTCAATCACATTGGCCAGACTGCCCAATTTCTTGGGTCCGCTCATGGTGGGAATGTCCAGGTTTTCTATCTCTTGCACGCTGGAAAATTCTCCCTTCAAGCGCACGGAATACTGCTGATTACCGCTGATGAAAGTGCCGGCCGGCATGTCCATATTGTGAGCGGCAAGGATTTGATTCAGCATGGTTGGGGATATGCTGTTTTGAAAAACTACCCGGTTCGGAATCTCCACTCCGATCTCACGTTTGGCGCCGCCACTGATGCTAACCTGGGCTACTCCCTCAATCTGAGAAAGCCTCTCTTTCAACTTCCCATCTGCCAATTCGTACATTTCACGGCTGTCCATGTCGCCGGATAGGACCAAGTCCATAAACGGAAACGAGCTGAAATCGAACTTCTGTACCGAGGGTCGATCCACTCCATCCGGGAGATCGCGCAATACGCCGTCAACTTTGTCTTTTACTTCGGAGCTTCCTACATTGATATCCTTGCCTTGCTCAAAGGCAACCAGGATAATCGAAACGTTTTCCAGTGAATAGCTTTGAATGAAGTCAAGCTGAGGCACAGTGGCCGCCGCTTCCTCCAGCTTTGCGGTAACCTGGGTTTCTACTTCGCGAGGTCCAGCGCCGGAATATACCGTCATGATGGATACATAGGGCAGTTCCACATCCGGCATCAGATTGAGCGGCATCTCCATGTATGCCATTGCGCCAAACACCACAAAGACCAGTATGGCCATGGTTACCAGAACCGGCCGGTCTATGGATATTTTTGCTAAAAACATATTAGTTTCCTTCTATTATGCGAATCTTCGCGCCTTCAGAGAGAGATTTGATACCCTCGATAATCAGCATATCACCTGCTTGCAGACCTTCGCTGATCTCATAACGCAATTGATCCGTGACACCGGTGGTGACCGGGACTTTGGTGGCCTTGTCTTCACGAGCGAGCCAAACAAAATCATCTCCGTTCTCTCTCACCAGATTGTTGCGGTCCACGATAAACACATTCGGTTTGGATAAGGTTTGAATACCGATCTCAGCAGTTACGCCAAAACCAAGCGCGGGTCGATAGCCGGGAAACTGGGCTTCCACGCGAAAGGCCTTGGAAAAAGGATCCAGCGCCATGGCGATCTCGGAGATGCGTCCGGTGATAACGATGTCGTTCCAAGTGGCTTTCACAGTTCCGCCTTTCTTTATCCGGCTGATCTCATTCTCCGGTACCATAATGGTAGCTTTATAGCCATTGGTCGAGCTTACGGTGAAAAGATCCGTTCCGGGGAACACCTTTTCGGATACATTAACCATGATGTCTGTGATAACCCCGCCAATCGGAGCTTTCACAAAGACCATCTGTTCACTGGATTCCAGATTCGCTTTGGCTACTTCCCATTGTGTTCTCACGTTTTCATAATCCTGCACAGAGATAGCGCCCTGTTCGTGCAATCTCTGCATCCGGTCGTGAGTAGTGTTTATGCTGTTGAAAGCTGTTCTGGCCTGCTCATACTGCGCGGAGGGGCTGTTTACGGGGAAGGTAACGATCACATCACCCTTTTCCACTCTGTCTCCCACCTTGGCCTTGATGCCGGTAACCACATCGCCCAACATCGCTTGAACGGTAGATTCCTGCATGCCTTGAAGGCTGGCGTTGTATATCAATTGCTGCACAAATGTATCACTCTCGATCTGTGATACACGAACCGGAATGCCCAGCTCTTCGTGAAGTTGTTCCATGCTCTTGGCGTCTTGCTCTTTCTTGCCGCATGCGCTCAGAAGCATAATCAGGCTCATGGCGACGATTAAATATGTAGTTCTCTTTTTCATTGTTTACTCCGCTGCTAATTTGTAACCTAGTGATTTTGTGAATTCCCGTTCCGCACTGATCACGTCGTATACGGCATTGAGATATTGCAAGCGAATGGAAGCGAGAGTGGTTTGAGCATCAAACACTTCCAATTGGATCCCCATCTGGTTGTCAAACCGAAGTTGAGCCAGTTCCAAGCTCCTTTCCGCCATCGCGATATTCTGTTCTTGTACTTCATAATTCTGTAATGCACTCTGTAGTCTCTGATGATTCTGCTTGATCTGAAGATTGATAAGCTCTTTGGTATCCTGTTGTTGCAGCTTGGCAATCGCGAGATCATGCCTGGCGTAGCTGGCCTTACTGCGATTGGAAAGCCCGGTAAAGATGGGCAAGCTAAAGCCTATTCCCACGGAATACTGGGTACCAAAATCATCAGCTTCTATGCGGTATTCATCTGCTGCCGAGTATAGAGCCGCACTGGCTGTGAGAGCAACATTGGGCAGAAAGTTGCTGCGTTCCGCGTTGTATTGCAGCTGTTTTACCTCTGTGGCAATATCCAGCAGCTCCAGCTCAGTCCTGTTCTTTTCGGCAATCTCTTGTGCTTCGGCAAGACTCAATTCCGGTATCTGCGGCAACACAAATTCACCTTCCGGGATCAGGTTGGGATCGTCCGAGCCCAGTTGTTTACGGAAAGCTGCCAGAGCAAGGCTATAATTGTTTTGCGCTTGCAAGAGCCCCGGCTCCAGCTTGGCCACCTCAAGGCGAGCACTCAAAAGGTCAAATTCTGATACCTGACCTTCTGTGCCAAAAAGCTCAACCCGGGCCAGGTGACGGCGAGCTGTATCCAGCGCTTCTTCTTGAATCTGCACTACTTTCTGCGCCAGAATGGTCTGATAGAACATATTGGTGGTTTCCAGCAGCAGATCCTGCTCCTTCACGCTGTAATTCAAGCGTTGAATACTGCGATAGCGATCCACCGCTTTGATTCCGTTGATGAGCTTGCCGCCCAAAAACAGCACTTGATCCATCTTTAACTGCATGGCCAGAGAGCCTTCCTCTTGCGGAGAGGAGGGGATCATTCCGCCCACAATGCCGTCCAGAGCACCGGCGATCAATTTGTCTGTGTCTGTAGCCTCGTCTTCATCCAGCATATCAGTAACGCTTGGAATCACACCGCCGGCGCTATCCGGCAGATATGTTTTGGAAAGCGAGTAGGAACCTTGCAGATTGAGCTGAGGCAGCAAACTGCCCCGTACATCTCTGTACTGTTCGTCAGCTTTGTCTATTTCCCGCGCTGCCATCAACAGGCTTTTGTTGTTCTGCCTGGCCATATTAATGCTCTCTTCCAGAGAAATGGCCGATAGCGCCATACAGCAGCTTGCGCTTAGGATCAAAGTTATCCATCTCTTCATATTTAACCTCTTTTCAAAATTCCATTCAATATCAATTGCATTATTGTCTCGTGATCACGTTCGATACGACGCAAAAGACCTTCAAAATCCACCACCATTATCGACTGATTACCCAGTAGAAACCAGTCATTCAGCACTTCGCAAAGACGTTCTGCCAAGATATTATCTGACACCATTCCTTCATCGATTCCTTCCCTGATGATTCCGGTAAGAACCTGCAGCATTCTTTCTTTATTCATTTGGCGGTATCTTGTAAAATGCTCATCGTAATTGAATGGAATGCTTTTTAAACCATCCAACCATATCGGCATTTCATTGCACGCATACTTCACGGGTTCCTGCATGAAAAACCTGAGCCTGTTTTCGAAGCCTTTGATCTCACTCAAGCGTCGAATCATTTCTTCCATAAAGCTCTGTGCCTGTTCAGATACCACTGTGATGAAAAGCTCTTCTTTGCTGGGAAAGTAATAGTAGATCGTCCCCTTCGCGATTCTTGCCTCCGCGGCAATCTCGTCCAAAGATGTCTTTGTATAGCCATAACGTGAAAAAATCCTCGCGGCTATATCGAGGATCATCTGTCTCTTATCCTTAGCTTGGTTCATATCAATTCTTTGTTTTCTTACTCCTGCTTATAATCAAAACTTGTGTGTGCTTCAGTATTACTCTTTCGGATGCACAATTAGATGTATCTTGGTCGTATCTGCATATTTGGATAGTAGATACACAAATAAACTCTGTTTATGGGCGTCAGGATGGAAAACTTGGAATATTTGTCAACAAGAATCTGACTATCTGAGAATAATAGTCAGTTATCCACCACCACTCCACACTGGTAAACGGGACCGCATTGCTACGCAAATAGCCTTATCTTGTCAGCTTTTCGCAGCCCTCCATAAAGGATGCTTATGCTATTTTACTACGATGAACTTCCGGGTGCCAAAGCCTTGCACTTTCAGAAAATACAGGCCGGCCGGCAGCTGGGACAGATCCAGTATTTGCTCGCTTTTTCCGCTCTGAAAACGCAGATCCTTTAGCTTTTGGCCACGCAGATTGTAAATTGCCGCCCCTGAGGCTGCAGGCAGCGATGAACTGATCTTTAGAGCAGATGTGGCAGGATTTGGGAAGATGCGCACAGATAAGGCAGGACTTTGGATATCATCCTCATTGGAGGAAGGATTGGCTATGTATTCTTCTACATATTCCTCTCCATCGGAAAACACAATGCTAATCGACTCCCAGTCCCCGGGCAGGCTGAGGTTGCTGATACCATACAGAGCGGATACACCGAAATCCACATAGTCCGGATTTTGCAAATCAAGTTGATGTTGCTGAGTGCCATCGATGCTCAGATAAGCTTGATGAGGCACATTCGCATCCCCATCTGAGTAGTTTAGTTGAAGGCTGTTTAGCTCCATAGCTTCGAGGTTCAGGTCATAGCTGATATCACTGATTACCGGGCTGAAATTGTTTTCACCGCTCACATATTGGGCTTTCAGCAACAGAAAACCGGGAATAGTGTAATCTCCTTCCTGGATACCGGTATTCATACTCAACTGGGCCGTGGCGGTGGCCGAGGCAAAGAGCGGATAATCCGGCAACAGCCAATCTCCCACGTCCGCGTCTGAATACAGATCATCCAGTGCGCAGGAAAGAAAGAGCCACTCTCCCAAAACCTGGTACTCGATATCTCCCAGACGCTGCAATCCTTCCAGGCTCGTACCTGTAATTTTGTACAGGCCGGGGCTCAGAAGCATGCCCAAATTAACGGTATATATCAGCCCGTAGGCCACCGGTGTATTTTCAAAATCCACCATCGGATTAGCCAGAATGGGCATATAGGCATTGAAGTTGAGGCCGGAATTGACCGGATACAATCCCGTAGCATTGCGGATGGCAAAGTAGATACGTTCATCGTCGAAAGACACTCTGCTTTCCAGGAGGTCCAGATTTACATCTTCGATAGCCTGATCGCCCTGAGGATCTGTTTGATATGGAGTGTAGGCAGCAAAAGCAGGCTCGGAAAGATTGTATATCGGGTTCAACAGCCCGAGGATACCGGTTTTGAATCCCAGATAAGCAGGCTCGGCAAGACTCCCTTGTTTCCATCCATCCACCCAGGGCAGCAGCTCAGTCTCCACAACTCCGCCTGTTTCCAGATAGTAATAGCTTCCCTCTCCACTACTGGAGACAGCAAAGCTATATGGCGCGTCCAGATCAAAGCTGAAGATTCGCTCCAAATCCAGATAGCCCATCAATAAGGCTGATTGCACCAACAGTAAAGCAATTATACACGTTTTACGCATAGTTTCTCCTTTGAAACCAGCAGTATTGATTCACATCTGTGCCAGGGCAGTTTTTATGCGGCGGTGAATCTCATCTGCCAGCGCCCGTTTCTCTTTATAAATGGGGTCCATTGGCGTAACCGGTTCCAGCACCTTCAGTTTGAGCTCTGCCGGTTGAATCCGCTTATTAATCTCATGCACCCGCCACGTACCCTTAATAGCCAGCGGAACGATCGTGGCCTGAGCCATAGCCGGTAGTTTAAAACTTCCCAGATGGAATTCTGCCATCTCATCTTTACGGCTTCTGGTTCCCTCCGGGAATATCACCATAGGATGCCCTGCCCGGATTACTTCCGCACTCTGTTGAAAGGTTTCAATGGCCTTCCTGGGGGACGAGCGGTCGATAAAGACGCAGGGGATTTCTTTCATCCACCAGGACAGCACAGGAATCTTGAAGAGTTCTTGCTTGGCAATGAAGCCCGCGGGTCTGCCGATGAAGCCCAAAACCAGAGGGATGTCAAACATGCCTTGATGGTTTGAGATAAAACAGATATTCTCGCTGTCAGGAAGATTTTCCAAGCCTGAAACATCCACTTTTGAACCGGTACTGAGCACGGTGGTTCTACCCCAAAAGCGGACAAAGAAATTCACTACTTTTCGATAGGCAGCTTTGGGAAGCAGTAACTTGCAGATAATCAAAAGAATATATGCCAGCAGGCATAGAAACATGAAGAAGATAAACCAGATTTTCCAGAGGGCAGATCTCACCAATACTCCCTTAATAACTCAATGTCACCCATTCATCATAGAGGTCTTTCAGAGAAGTGATCCATCCTCCCTTGCGCAGAGCGTAGCGGATGGTCTTCCAATACAGGCTTCCCCAACCCGGGTAGTCCACCGGATCGAAAGTGGTATTGTGCCACAGCAGTGACAGGTGAGATTGATACAAACCCGCCACATTGATCAAACGGCGAAGCGCCAGCTTTGCCCCATTTCTGCCCATATCCATCGCGCGAGTTGAATACAGGCTGGTGTCCATCACGATCAGAGGTATTTCCAACACCCGGAAGGGACGGTTTTCAGCGATATTGAAGGGATAGAAGGGAAATGAAATACCCGCTCTGAAGCCGATGTTTTCCCAATAACCCAAGGTGCTGTCGTACTTTATTCCTTCTGTTTCCAGATTGCTAAAACTCTTTTGATAATCAAAGTGCAGATAGTGGGTTCGGAAGCCTTCTACCACAAAGCCCAGTTCCCGCAAGTTAGCCAATTCTGCCCTCAACACTTCCAGATCGTAAGCGGATTCGGGAGAGCCGTGCAGACCTACATCCTGCTGGCCCAGCAGATCGATGATCTCTTCACGAAACGCCATATCCGAGATATAGTTCTGCCGGGGATCTTCGAAGGAAGAGGAGCCCATCAGAAACCAGGTTGATTTCACTTTCAAATCTTGCTCTTTTTGCAATATCTTACGCAGCAATCTGTAGTGATTGTACAGGTACTTTTTGTGCAGATGATGTCCCGCAAGCTTATAAAGCGCATTCAAAGGCCGTTTATACAGTGTATATAGGTTGTATTTTGCGGTCTTCCGGATGCTGGAGTCGTCCCAAAACCGCCAATAATCGATGTCGTGAGACAGACTCATGGCAAAGCGTTTTGTTTCTTGCCAGGTGGTGTCTCGCACAAACTCCGGCAAGGTCTGTTGCATGGCATAAGTGAGAGCCTGGCAATACACATCTACAACCGGCACCTCACTGAAATCCCAGCGATATTGCAGGCTTTCCTTGAAGTCCACTCTTCCTCTGGGCAGCCCCATATTGCTAAGAATGTATTCGTGCCAGCAAGTAAGGAAATAAAAGCCTCCCGCCACGATATCCTTGCGCAAAATGCAGCTTTCCGTGGAAAATGAGAAGATCGGCCCACCCAGTGAAAACAGAAAGGGCAGATGATGGTTTTTGAAACTGCAGAAATTTACCTTCTCCAGGGGATAGAGCTCGCGCTTTTCAAAGAAATCCGCTGTTTCGTTTTCGAACTGGATCCGCACTGGATAATCTCGCGACGGGCCGGGTCCATAATATATATGCGCTGCTTCGAAATGCGCGCCATAGATGAATTTCGGATTTAGGCGCAGAATGTAGCAGAAGGTGCGAAACACAAACTCTGCCTTGGGGATATAGCTTTCCGGCAAGTTCAGCAGAATGTTTATGTTTGGATAGCGCTCCATCTTTCTACTTTTCTTTGGCAGGCATTACTACTTTTTCCAATACTTGAGATACATCCGTCACAAAGGTGATATCCATGCCGCTGAGGATCTCAGCGGAGAATTCGGCGATGCTTTCGCGGTTTTCTTCAGGAACGATCAGTTTGTGAATTCCGGCGCGTTTTGCTGCCAGCATTTTTTCTTTCAAGCCACCGATGGGCAAGACCTTGCCTTGCAGGGTCAGTTCTCCGGTCATGGCTATATCGTGTCTCACCTTGCGTTGCATAAAAAGCGATGCCAGCGCGGTGGTAAGTGTGATTCCTGCGGAAGGGCCATCTTTGGGTACCGCTCCGGCGGGAAAATGGATGTGCATATCGAAGGTGCTAAAGTCCTTGGGATTGATCTTGTATTGCTGATAGTGAGCCTTTAGATAGCTGATGGCGATGCGGGCAGATTCCTTCATCACTTCGCCCAAAAGTCCGGTAAGGATTACCCCCCCCTTTCCGGGCATCCGGCTAGCTTCGCAAAAGAGGATTTCTCCCCCATAACTGGTCCATGCCAAGCCTGTCGCCACACCGATTTCGGACTTGCGATTGGCCAATTCCAAGCTATATTTGCGGGGTCCCAGATATGTTTTAATGTTACTCGCCTTCAAGCTCCAGGGACCTTGCGCTCCTGCAGCGGCTTCGCGGGCGATCTTTCGGAGGATGGAGCCGATCCTGCGTTGCAGATTGCGCACGCCTGCTTCTCTCACGTAGTACCTAATCAATTCTTGCAAAGCGCTTTTGTGAAAGCTGATCTTTCTGTCTGCCAAACCGTTGTCATCCTTTTCCCGCGGGATCAGGTAGGCTTTGGCTATGGCTATCTTGTCGTGCTCCAGATAGCTGCTAAACTCGATAATTTCCATGCGGTCTCGCAAAGGCGCAGGAATTGTGTCCAGCGAATTCGCGGTGGTGATAAACATCACTTCCGAGAGATCGAAGGGCAGGTTTAAATAGTTGTCCACAAAGCTGTTGTTTTGCTCGGGATCCAGCACTTCCAGCAAAGCGGAGGCGGGATCACCTCTAAAATCGCGCCCCAATTTGTCGATCTCATCCAGCATAAATACCGGATTTGCCGTACCTTGACGCTTGATCTCGGTGATAATCTTGCCCGGCATAGCGCCAATGTAGGTGCGGCGATGACCGCGGATTTCAGCTTCATCGTGAATTCCGCCCAGCGACATCCGGATAAACTTGCGGTTCAAGGCTCTGGCAACCGATTTGCCGATTGAGGTCTTCCCCGTTCCGGGAGGGCCCACAAAGCAAAGAATCGGCCCCTTTAACTGCCCCTTGAGCTTCTTCACTGCGATGTATTCCAAGATGCGTTCCTTGGGCTTTTCCAAACCATAATGATCCTTTGTAAGCACGCGCTCGATCTTCTTCATATCCAGTCTGTCCTTACTATACTTTGTCCAGGGAATGTTTACTATCCAATCCAGATAATTCCGGATTACTCCATATTCGCTGGAGGCAGGCTGCATCACAGACAGTCGTTCCAATTCATCATTTGCCACTTCCTGCACATATTCTGGAAGCTTGTTCTTTTTGATGAGATCCTGCCATTTCTGGATTTCTTTGCTCACTTCGTCGGTTTCGCCCAGTTCACGGCGTATGGCATCTATCTGTTCGCGCAGATAATAGCGCCGTTGATCTTCATTCATCTCCAGCTGGATGTTGTTCCGGATATGATTCTCCATGCGCATTTGCCGGATGAGCTCCGCCAAACAGTTATTGAGGTATTTAAAACGCTGTTTTAGATCCACCAGTTCCAGAAGTCTTTGTCGATCCGAGACCTGCAGTTCTATGTTTCCGGCGATAATATCCGCCACACGGCCGGATTGCTTTATGTTTGAAAGACCGGCTATCATTTCCCGATTCAGCAAGCTGCTTTCCTGAGACACCTTATCCAAAAGCTCCAGGGCTATGGTGCGATAAGCCTGAATTTCCATGTCATCACCCGTGGGCTCTGTAATCACTTCCACATCCACCATTATGAAGGGCTCTCTTTGAACGGGGCGCTGCATACGGATGCGCGAAGTCCCCTGCAAAAGCAGGCTGATACTGCCATCCTGGTTTCTCAACATCCTCAGGATAGTGATAGCAGTGCCGACGCTTTCCAGCTGACCGGCATCGCCTTCCCCGCCGCGGTCCAGGAAAAAGGCCATTAATTTATCGTTCGAAAGAGCGTGATCAATTACAAGCTTGGATTCCTCATCTGTAACAACCAGTGGCATTAAAAGATAGGGAAACATCACCACATTGTTCAGATGCAAGACCGGCAATGTCCTGGGAATCCTGTTGTTGTTATCTTCCATTGTGCACTCCTTAGATTATGCAGTTTTATGATATAGATAAGGCATTTCTGCCAAAAGGCAAGAATCTGCTTCCAGCGCTTTTTGACAAGGAAAATTTTTGCTTTTTTGTATTATCTGTTTTTTACTTATTGTGCTATACAGATGCCCTTAGCCCTGAACCGATGTGAATACTCCACCCCCATTCATCAATCGCGTTGCCATGCCCTGTTGATGCAGTTCCCACTGCATATTCACCCCACAGCCACTGCTTTGAGCGAGGGGCATGGATATAGTTCAAAGCATGGATTAGCATCCCACGAAAATCATATTGGGGTTTTAAGCGGTGTTTGTACCGGAGCTAAGCTGTTCAGCTTCTTTTCTTGATCTCTTTTGCCCGATAGGTAAAGGCTTTATCCACCGGCAAAGAATAAAGCATGGCTTTAGCGTCGTCCTCAAAACAACCTGTCGCGCTGAGTTCTTCTGCAATCGCCTGCACTTTGGCGGTGGGAACTATCATCTTGCAGATTTCGCGGATGTGACGGCGCAGCTCCAGGTCTTCGTCCAAGCTATTGAAGCGGATCTTGCAAATTGTAGCGCCCGGTGCGCCGCTGCTCATGGCAGCTTCCGTGAGTTCCGTGCCCTTGCCTTCCTCGCAGATCAGGTTCAACTCGGTCAAATCATAAAGAAAATCGCGGTGTTTGGTGGCTTCCCGTTCCAAGCTGGATTTTCGCCATTCCATCCCGCCCTTGAGGGCATCGATGGCAGAGACCATCTGCTCCAAACTGGCAGCCTGATCTGTCTTGGAACGAGAGATTTTGGTATTCACGATCCCTTGTTTGATGGGATACACATAGGCGATGCCCCTGCCGGGTTCATCCAGCTTTCCCACTTCTATATAAAGTTCCATTACAGGGTTTGTGTCGTGTTTACTGAGTACGAGGTTGATCAGTTCCTTTTCCGGGGGGATGGTGATCCTGAGCAGCCCCAGTTTATCGCGCACGCCAGAACCTTCACCATGGGTGGTGGCGGGAACGCTGGCGCCATAGTTCAGGGAAATGCGGGAGATTTTATCGCCCTCTCCCCTTTGCACCACACAGGTGATTCCCACCAATTGATGAAAGAAATTCTCGGTGTACTTTCTTTTGAAGTGCGTTTCCTGCACTCCCGAATATTCCGGATGGCTGTGTAGCACGTCGATTTCCTGGCTGTAGATAGTGCCTTTCCCCGGAGAGCGAAGATCATACTTTTTCGCGATGTAACCGAGTACCGCCGTTTCGTTCTCTTCATCTACAAGAAAACTTAAGATTTCCACGGGGTAGCTAACCAAGTTGTGACGTTTGAGGATATTCGTAAAACCAGCGTTCACATTCAAAAGGGAAGAACGTCCCACTTCCATGAATAACTGGTGGATTCCAAGCGCATAGAGGTCGTCAACCACAGATTTTGCCAGGTTCTTATTCAGGATGATGTTGATCTTCACGCATTTCATACCGCAACATCCTCATGGGTGAGTTCCAGGTTCTCTGGTTTATATTCTTTCAGGAACGCCTTTCTGCGCAGGTTGACAACCAAACCCATACCCAGAACAGAAAGAATCGGACATACCGATGCCATCGCTAAAATGCCAAAGCCTTCCACGACACCTACTTGAGTGCCAATGCCCAAGCCCATGGAGAGCACCAGAGGCACCGTGATCGGTCCGGTGGTTACGCCTGCGCTGTCCCAACCGATATTCACAAATTCCTCTGTAGAAAGGTAGGTGATTACGAGTAACAGCAGATATAAGGGACCCAACATCCAGAACAAGGGGATGCTCCAGACAATCTTGGCTACCCCCAGCATGATCCCGGTACCCACTCCCATCCCAACAGATTGAATCAGTAGGGATTTCTTGAAAGCACCCACTGTGATATCCTCAACTGTAAGACCCAAAGCGTTCAACGAGGGTTCTGCCAGAGTGGCGCTATAACCCATGATAAAGGCAAAGATCATCACTACCAGAATTCCCGCCATGCTATACGGACTTCTACCAAACAATGGCCCCCGGACGGGAACGTAGCGATAGAGCTTGCGGATTTCATCGAAGTTTCTGGCATCAAATTTTGCAACTTTGATCTTTCCGTGGTCTTCGTAATAGAAAAACTCCGTAGTGCTGCCATCCGGCTGTACTGCCACATTCACCAGTTCTTTATCAAAACCTTTGATGATGCTTCTACCCGCATGATTCTCCATCGGAGCAAATGATACCGGGAGGTTTGAGCCAACTTGGTCGCCAATTTTGGAGAGTCCAAGTTCGATGCCACCCCCGTAAACCGCCATTCCCACCAAGGCAAAGGCTAAGCCCAATAATACTTCATCCGCTTTTGCCAAGCGCTCCCGTAGAACGAAATACAAAACCGCCAAAAGAAATAAGGAGAGGGGAACTATCGCCCGCAAGGCACTACTCACATTGCGGCTTATGTATGTAACTACATCAAGATCATCTAGAGGATTGTTGGCTGCAGCTACGCCCTCAGCTTCCAGTGTTAGAATTTCAGAAAACTGGTCTTTGATCCCAATTGAGCCATTTTGGATCAGCCAAGTACGAAAGTTATCCACGGTTGTAAATACTTCGCGGAGACGAGCCTCGGAACTCCCGATTTCCGCTACATATGCCATCAAATCATCTTTACTACCGTTAAAAGCATTCAACTGAGCCGGATAGCTGGCTTTGCTAATGGCATAATCCTGCATTTCTGAAACACTATCGAAGAGATTGACACTTTCGTGATTATCCAGAGCAAAGAAACTAACATCGTCCATCGGAGCAGGAACTCGGGCAGAAAACATCATTCCCAAGATCAACACGGCTATCCCCGGGACCAAGGATGCCAGAGTTACCATGCCAAAGCCGCCTTCGGTGTTTTCACCTCCTCGGTTTGCAACATGGCTGATGCCTATACCCAAGGCAAGAACAAGGGGAACCGTAACCGGACCAGTAGTCACACCCCCACAATCCCAAGCAAGACCGATGATGTGCTTCAGATTGGGATGAAAAGATGCATAAAGCGAAAGCCCCAATAATATACTTATTAGGATGTAGATATATGGTTTGAGCGACCATCCTTTCAGGAACCGGAACATACCCAAAACAAGAGCAAGGCCCACCCCGATCCCCACCGCGGCTACCAGATACGAGCTGTATTTGTTCAAAAACAAAAACAAGAGGGGAGCTTCCCATGCCAAGACGCTGCTACCAACGGCCTTTAGCACTCCGATCGCGGGCTCTGCAAATGTGGATGCCAAGCCCAAGATAAAGGCGATGGTAAGGATTACATGTACTTTTGCCTTCTGCGGCAAGCGTATTCCTATCTCCTCGCCCATCGGCATGATCCCCAGTAACAATCCCTCCATGAAAAAGGTGAGACCCAGAATTACCATCACCATACCTAAGGCGATCACCGAAGCATCAAGGATGGGTATGCCCAGAACAAGCGCCTGGAATAGGATCAAATAGACGATAATCCCAGAAACTGCTTTAATCTGCTCTGATACTTTGATCCGAACGTATCTCAGTATCATGTTGATAGCTTCGTTACTGCTAACCCGGAATCTCGGGCTTTCCTTCTTCTTGTTCATTTTATTTCCGCCTCCTTGGGCTTGTTAGCTTTCGTTTATAACTCATCAATTATCTCTGATAGGAAAACTCAGCACTTGTCATATCTGATGCGAAGGTGTTGAGTCCCAAATGTTGGTGTAAAATCCAACTCATTGTTTCTCTGGTTGTTTGAGGGCATCTGATATCCCTCGTTACTCACAATCTATGTAAGGCCAAGCGACCAATTGCATTGTTTTCATCTTAGTAATCCAAGTCAAGTTCTTTTTCATAAATAATCTACCTTGCTGCGACGGGCTCCAGCCCGTGGATATCATTGGGCACATACTGGGAGATAGTTTTTCTGAGGAGGCGTTTACCGCCTATCCAACCAATCAAAGCATCCATTAAACATCTCCCTTTGGGTCTGCCAGACAAAGCCGAAGATAGAGCTCAGGCAGAGTGAGCCTGTCGAAGTCCTCATTGGTGAAGCCAAGCTTACGCATAATCATTTCGAACCTCTCGTAGGGGTATCTTTGATCTCTGCCTGTACCGCCAATCCGAAACTCCCGAGCCAAGCTTTGAACCTGTCGCTGTTGGCTCTGATATAGGCGAAAAAAGAAGATATATACTCCAATGCTTCAAAGGCATCCATCTGCTCAGGGTCTTGGTTAGAGATGATGCGGATAAGCTCTTTATCGGCTTCCGATTCAGAGATGAGTTCAAGCAGTTCCACCTCACTTACCTTGTTATAGTAGAGAGGGACTAAGCCCTTGGAGGAATATCTTTGAGGAGGAATACCTTGTTGGCAGTGATGCCGGAGAACTCGGTGGAGATAACCACTGTGAAGAGTCCATCAGCTTCGCCTGACCAGTCAACTGTCCAGCGTAAACCATTGAAGATCACTACCCTATCCAAGCCCTTTGAGACAATAGCGATAGTGAGTTCTTTACCCATAAAGGCTGAACTCTCAAAGTAGTTCTTCTGGGTGTTGGATATTCCAGCTATGGTAAGCTCTACTGTGGAGGTTCTCTTGCCCGGGATGGTGTAGTTGCGGGTCTTGAGTTTGGTGATCTTGGAGTCGGTCTTACCTGGTTTCTCCGCAAGCTCTCCTAATCTTGCCAAAACGGTTGAAAGCTGTTCTTGTACAAGAGTTTGAGTGCCATAGAGACT
>ENA-UOOK01001854-UOOK01001854.1-fermentation-metagenome-genome-assembly--contig:-NODE-1854-length-27224-cov-10.848614_pt1 | contig 27224 bp, 24 predicted proteins | sample MGYA00245777_ERZ724023 | MGnify/ENA primary metagenome ERZ724023 (study PRJEB28704, sample SAMN03018312) | fermentation metagenome | biome: anthropogenic terrestrial biome; feature: soil... | reverse complement strand
TTATATAGAAAATCCTAATGCTGATATTAAGAATAATTCTCTGTTTTTACTTGAGGGCAATAAAATATTGTTTATAGATACTGATTTTGATTTATCTGAATCCAAGTATGTAAATATAATAATGGATAAAATAAAAAAATAAAGAGGGGATAAGTATGCTGACAGAAATCAATCAAGAGATATACCAATTAAAGGAAAAGCTTTTAATTAAAGGAAAGTTGGATTCTTTAATTAGAATGATAAATGATGAGTTAAAAAATAAAAGAAATCAGGCTATAGTGCTAAAGGATCAGCTTTCAGATGAAGAGAAGGATGTACAAAAACTAGAGGGGGCAAGTTTTAGTTCAATAATGTTATCGTTGATTGGTAAAAAGGATGAAAAGTTATATAAGGAAAGAGAAGAATATTTAACTGCAAAGCTAAAATACGAAGAGTGCATAGGATCGATTAAGAAGCTTGAAAAGGAACTGCAAAATGCAAAAAATGATCTAAAAAGATATGCAGGTGTAGAAGAGGAGTATGATAGATTAATAAAGGAGAAAAAGAATTTGTTAATCAAAGAAGGTGGAGAGAGCGGTAGAAGGTTAAATGATAACTTAGAAGATATAAATCAAATCAAATTGAATATTAAGGAATTAAGAGAGGCAGTTGTGGCTGGCGAAAGAGCACTAAATGCTCTAGGGAGAATGAAGGAGTCATTGAAGGAGGCTCAAGGCTGGGGCACATGGGATATTTTAGGAGGAGGTTTGATGTCAAATATAGCAAAACATTCCGCAATAGATAGGGCTAATGAAGATTCCCATGAATTTAAAAACTTATTGAAATCCTTTGAAAAAGAATTGTCTGATGTCAATGAATTTACAGACGTAGAGGTAAATATTTCATCCTTTGAGACCTTTGCTGATTTCTTCTTTGATGGTTTCTTTGTTGATTGGTTTGTGCAATCAAAGATAAATGATTCACTTGATAATGTTAATAGAGCCTTTGATAAAATTGACAGTATAATTGTAGAGTTAAGAAGAAATTTAAATATGTTAGAAGTGGATTTAAAAGACAAGGAAAGAGAAATAAAAGAACTATTAGAATTGTAAATCCTGAGTTAGCGAGGATCTGGATTTTTCGGGGTTTTTTTGTTGCTAAATTGTATTTGTTCTTATATACTAAACTTATATTATAGCTTATATAAGGGGGGAAATAGAATGCTTGGCGTTCTCATTGAAAACTTGGCTAATCGGGTAGCAATAATCATGATATTAGCATTTTTTCTTTCAAGGGCGGGATATTTTAGAAAGCTGGTTTCTAAGGAAAATTTAAATAACAAAGATAAGATTTATATGTCCGCTATTTTTGGTGTTTTCGGTATAATTGGCACCTATACAGGGATTCATATTCAGGGTGCTATTGCAAACTCTAGGGTAATAGGAGTTTTTGTTGGAGGACTGTTGGGTGGTCCGATGGTTGGAATCTTATCTGGCATTATAGCCGGAGGTCATAGATTTTTACTGGATATTGGAGGCTTTACATCTCTTGCATGTGCATTATCTACATTTGTGGAAGGCATATTTTCTGGTTTGTTAAAGAAGAGATTTGAGAATAGTCCTTATAGAATTATATTTGCTTTGATTTCCGGGTTTGTTGCAGAAGTATTTCAAATGGTTATTATACTTTTGATAGCTAAGCCCTATGATGCGGCATTAGAGCTGGTAAAGGTCATAGGTATTCCTATGATTTTGGCAAATGGAATAGGCATAGCAGTGTTTATTGCTATAACTGATAGTGTTCTGAAGGAAATTGAAAAAGAAGCTGCTTTTCAAGCTCAATTGGCATTGAAGATAGCAAATAATACTATGTACTTCAGAAAGGGTTTTAATGAACAAACTGCTTATGAAACTGCAAAGGTGATAAAGGAAATGACTGGAATCACGGCTGTGGCATTTACTGATACCGAGAAAATTTTAGCCCATGTAGGTGATGGTGAAGATCACCATCTACCTGGTGTAAGCATAATGACAAATTTAACCAGGCAAGCATTGCATAAGGAAGAATATATAGTTGCTAATACAAAGGGAGACATTGCCTGTGATAATCCCAACTGTAATTTAAAATCAGCAATATTGGTTCCTATAAAACAACAGGATAAAATAATTGGTTTGTTAAAGCTCTATAAGGGCAAAGAAAATGCAATCACAAAGGTGGATGCGGAACTTGCTCTTGGATTGGCTCAACTATTCTCAACACAGATAGAGCTAAGCAATGTAGATTATCAGAGGGAATTACTTGCTAAATCGGAGCTTAAGGCTTTGCAAGCACAGGTGAATCCACATTTTCTATTTAATGCAATAAATACAATTGTTTCATATACAAGAACACAGCCTGATAATGCAAGAAGGCTGTTAATTCATCTTGGTGATTTTTTCAGGTCAAATTTACAAGATGAAATGGAAGATGTTGATTTATTAAAGGAAATTGAACACATAAATTCATATGTTGAAATTGAAAGAGCTAGATTTGGGGATAAGCTGCAAATTGTATTTGATATTGAAGAAGGCATAGACTGTAAGATTCCTCCATTATTGCTTCAGCCTCTTGTTGAAAATGCTATAAAGCATGGATTGATGGAAAAGATAGAAGGTGGAAGGGTCATTATAACTGCGAGAAATTTTAAAGAGTATACTGAAATTAAGGTAGAAGATAATGGCATAGGTATGGAAAGTGGGCTAATTGAGAGTATCCTTAAAGGAGATGCTCCTAAGGATTGCATAGGTTTAAAAAATATTAACGATAGGCTTAAAAATAAATATGGCAAAAATTATGGATTAGAAATTGGTAGCAGGTTAGATGAAGGAACATCTATTAGAATAACAATACCGAGGTATACGGAGGCGTTAGGAGCATGATAAGATGTTTGGTAGTAGATGATGAATTACCCGCACGTGAAGAGCTTAAATATATTTTATCTAAGTCCAATAAAGTTACTGTTGTAGGTGAGGCAACACATGGATTAGAAGCATTAGAATTATATAAGAAGCTTATGCCAGATTTAGTTTTTTTAGATATCCAGATGCCTCAGCTAAACGGAATAGATGTTGCCCGTATAATTACTAAAGAGGATAATCATCATATTCCCAAGATAATTTTTGTTACAGCTTATGATAGATTTGCAATAGAGGCATTTGAAGTGAATGCTATTGATTATATATTGAAGCCAATTTCTGAAGAAAGACTTATCAGTAGAATAGAAAGAATATATTCCAGTAGAGAGAATGATGGACGAATCACAATAGATAGATTAAATAGATTGCTAGATGAAATAAAACCAACATCTATAACAAGATTATCTGTTTATCATAATAACAAGCTTATTCCTATAAATACCAAGGATATTATTTATATAACGATAGAGGGCAAGCATACAGTTATAGTAACCATAAATGGCAAATATATGGGAAATAATAGATTAAATGAATTATACAGTAAGCTTGATAGTAAAATATTCTTTAGATGTCATAAATCATATATATTAAATTTGAACTTTATAGAAACTATTGAACCATGGTTTAATTCTACATTTAATATTAATTTAAAATGCTGCAAGGATGTCATACCAGTTAGCAGGAAATATTCAAAAAAGTTCAAGGATTTAATGAACATAGAGTAGAAACGTTTGCAGCTTGAGAATTGTATTTGTATCTTAGGTAGAAATTATTGCATTATAGCCAGAAACTCACTATTTGAAACAGGTATATTATATATTTTATATATACTAAAAATAGGGGGTTTTTATATGTTTTTATTTATTGCCGGAATTATAATACTAATCTTAGGTTACATAATTTACGGTAAAATTGTAGACAAACATTTTGGTGTTGATGATTCTAATGAAACACCAGCCACAAGGCTGCAGGATGGTATTGATTTTATGCCTATGAGCTGGCCAAGGATATTCTTGATTCAACTATTGAATATAGCTGGCTTGGGACCAATCTTTGGAGCTATTCAAGGAGCCTTATTCGGACCTGCAGCATTTATATGGATTGCTTTTGGGAGTATTTTTGCAGGTGGTGTACATGATTATTTTTCAGGAATGCTATCATTAAGACATGATGGAAAGAGTATATCTGAAATAGTTGGAATATACCTAGGACAAGGGGCAAGACAAGTGATGAGAGTATTCTCAGTTATTTTGTTAATTTTAGTTGGTACCGTATTTATGACTGGTCCTGCCGGATTATTGAACAATTTGGAGTTGTTTGGTATCAACAACTTACAGGTATGGATATTGATAGTATTGTGTTACTATTTCTTGGCAACAGTACTTCCTATTGATAAGCTAATTGGTAGATTGTATCCTATATTTGGTTTATCACTATTAATAATGGCTATTGGAATAGGTACATCAATAGTAATAGGTGATTATCATCTTCCTGCTTTTACGATTAAAAGCTTGCATCCAACGGGTTTACCTATTTGGGCTTTTTTATTTACAACTATTGCTTGTGGCGCAATTAGTGGTTTTCATGCTACCCAGTCTCCAATGATGGCTAGATGTATAACAAAGGAAAGCTATGGGCGAAGAATTTTTTATGGCTCAATGATAGCCGAGGGTATAATAGCTATGATTTGGGCAGCTGCAGGGATGGTATTTTTCGATGGCATACCAGGACTTCAGGATGCTCTTGTAAATGGAGGAGGACCTGCAGGAATTGTTTATACAGTATCATTTTCTCTAATGGGACCAATAGGTGGTTTATTGGCAATGTTAGGAGTAATTGCATGTCCTATTACATCTGGGGATACAGCATTTAGAAGTGCAAGACTTACTATTGCTGATGCAATGAATTTTGAACAAGGTCCTATTGGTAAGCGATTAATATTATCAGTACCTTTGTTTGTTATTGGATTTATATTATCAAAAATTGATTTTAACATAGTCTGGAGATACTTTGCGTGGTCAAATCAAACTCTTGCTATGATAGTACTATGGACAGCATCAGCTTATTTGGTTAAGGAAGGAAAGAGTCATTGGATGACAACTTTACCAGCGACCTTTATGACGGCTGTAAGTATAACCTATTTAATGCAGGCACCTGAAGGATTTAAGCTTCCTACTACAATAGCCTACCCCATAGGATTAATTGCAGCAATAGCAGCAATTGGATTTTTCTTGATAAAGGCAAATAATAGAAAGACTGCAGTTACGAAATAGATTATTAAAAGTGCCCTGTATTTTCATACAGGGCACCAGAATTATCAAATTCGAAACCGAGAACGGTTATTTATAAAATTTATCTATTTACTTTTCTTCCTAATTTATATACTGAATTGATATTAAATAATGTATCTAAATTGTCCAATGGATTTTCATCAAGTACAAGGAAATCAGCAAATTTTCTTTCTTCTAATGTACCATAATTATCCATTATACCCAAACAGTCAGCACTGCCTTTAGTCGCTGCGACCAGTGCATCCATTGGTGTCATGCCACATTCTATCAAAAGTTTGATTTCATATGGTGCGGAACCATGAAGATTGAATGGTGTCCCTGAATCAGTACCCATCGCAATTTTTACACCAGCTTTGTATGCTTTTAAAATGCTTGCCTTGTGAGCTTCCTGTGTGGTAGTTGCCTTTCTTACTGCATATTCCGGTATTCCGGCTTCAACACCATTTTTAACTATAAAATCTACAGCAACTAGAGTAGGTACTACATAAGTTCCTCTTTCAATCATCATTTGAATGACCTCATCATCCAAGAAAAATGCATGTTCAACTGTATCAATTCCGGCACGCACAGCATTTTTTATACCCGTGTTTCCTTGAGCGTGAGTAGCTGTTTTCTTGCCCACCTTATGAGCTTCTTCAATTGCTGCTCTCATCTCTTCTTCAGTAAACTGTGGACTTCCCGGCTCTACGCCTCTGGTCATTACTCCACCTGTAGCCATTACCTTAATTACATCTGCACCTGCTCTTAGCTGTTCTCTTGCTGCTTTTCTAACTTCGTCTGGACCATCAGCCTCACGACCTCCGGCTTCCCAACCATGGCCACCTGTCATACAGATACACCTGCCTGATGTTAAAAACTCAGGACCTTCTAGCAAGCCTGCATTGACTGCATCTCTAGTATCAATATCAACATAGTTTGTTCCACCTAAGTCTCTAAAAAATGTTGTACCTGCATATAGATGTTTTTTAAGATTAGCAGCTGATCTAAAAGCAATTTTTGCATCTGAATCGGCGTTTGCAAATGGGTTACCTACAGGTTCCATATTGATGTGAACATGTGCATTGATAAGACCTGGCATGACGGTCTTGCCATTTAAGTCTACTATCTCATATTTTTCTTCATTCTTAATATCTTTTGCATTTCCTACTTCTACTATTTTTTTATCCTCTACCGCAAAATAAGCATTTTCTACTGGTGCATTACCATTTCCATCAATTAATGTGAATCCTTTATAGATTGTTTTAGACATTGTACTCCCCCTCATAATATTTTACATTAATGGTGCCATAAACCCTGCTAATACTACTGAAGCTATAGTAACTGTCATAAATCCTGCAACAAGCATCTTAGGAAGTATTTCATTTAAGATTATTTGTCTTTCCTCATCTGTTTTACCATTTGCATTTGCTACTTCGTTTGAAATAATGAATGTTCCCGGGAATCCAAATAATGCTGATGTACCAATTGCAATCGCCATTGGAATTGATACCTTCAGTAATTTACCTGCAATAGCTGAAAAAATAGTTATACCGATAAGACCCAAGGTCAAGCTACCTATAAGTGGGAATAATAGTGACAACAGCATTTCAGGTGTCGCAGTTGATAAATTGCCAAAGATAACAGCCATAAGTCCAACCATAGCTAAACCTTGTGCATTTGCCTTTGTCATAATGTCTTCTTCTAAGAAGCCAATCTCTCTGGCAGCTACACCTACAAATAGACACATTACATATTGATGTATAAAGCCGTTTGTTAATTCAGATAGTTTAAATCCTAAAAGTGCTACTAGACCAAGCTTTGCAAGCAAAACATATGATGTCTGTAAATCTTTATTCAAAGCTGGTATAAGCTTTCTTTTACTCTTTGTAGGTTGTTCTGCAACCCCTACACCAGTACCTATACCTACGGCTGCTACATTTATTTCACTTGAATCATAATTTTTAAGTAACTTTTTTGCTTCTTTATTTAACATAAATGATGCTACAGGATATCCAAAGAATCCTTGCACTACTACTAATAATGTAACAAATACACTAATAGATTCTAAACCTTTAGCTGTTGCTACATCACCCATAATTATTGCGGCTACAACCCCTCCGGCAATAGGTGGAGCGGAAGCAACTGCATATTCTCTACCTAATATTGGTGAACCAACTACAAATAAAAATATTCCAATTCCTGCAACTGCAGCTAGTGCAATCACTACTGTTTTCCATTGTTTTACAAGGTCTTCAAAGCTCAATAAGGTTCCCATGTGTGTAATTAAAAATCCAATCATCAATGCCCCAAATCCTGTTAATTGAGCGTCAGTAAAAATTGTTTCGGGAAGTCCCATCCAGAATCCTACTAGAAATACTACAGAAGCTATAAACATCATTGATACTATTGACTTTGTCTTATAAGAGATAATGTCTCCCGCTGCAAATACAACTAGTATAATTGTAATGGCTAATAAACTATTCATATTATTCCTCCTTAAATTTAGTATTTTGAATTAGATACTGTCTGGCCAAGACATTGATATAAAAAAACCCGCCTCAAAGTATAACTACTTTAGAGACGGGGTATATCCGTGGTACCACTCTTATTTACAATTTACATATGTAAATTGACTCAATCGGATCGTAATCAATCCTAGCCTTTTAACGGGGGCATTATATTCCGGCATCATCTACTATTATTTCAACAATGCAGTTCAGGAGTGAGTATTACATACCGCACAACGTTGGATTTTCACCAGGCACCAACTCTCTTTAGATGTGATAATGGTATTTTTATCTCCATCAAAACTATTAGACAATTTTGAATATAGTGATGATTATACTATGGCACATTAAAGTTGTCAATGGGTGGAAAATGTTATCCTCAAAAATAATTCAAATTTTTTTTCAATAAATTTGAACTTGGGGTATAATTGAATTAGTATTAGGATAGGAGGTAAAATGATGAAGAGATACGTCATTATGATAATCATGGCAATATTATTGAGTGGTTGTACTAAATCTACTACAACGGATGAAATCTCCCCAGAAGATATCGTACCTGAAGTTGTCGAACCTGAGGATGAAACTCAGAAGGAATTGACTATTGAAGAAAAGAAAGATGTTCTTTCAGGATATTATAGTCTATTAAATCAAAATAAGGAACTAGAAGAAATCACTACATATTTAGATAATAACATTGAAAAAGTGGATGAAGATATTGTAGATGATATTGTTTTAAGTCTAGAAGAATATGTAAGAAATATAGCACCATCTATGAAGACAATAAGTGATACATTGATGAAGTACTATGATTATGTGTCAGAGGAGGTAAAATCGTATCTGGATATTATAAATAGGGAAGGACAGAATGTATATACAGATGGAGAAATGATGAAAGTAGATCTGAATGAATTAATTGAGAGAGCGCTAATGACTGAAAAGCACCTAAACAAGTATGCCGGAGGCAAAACTATAGTTAGGATAAACGACTTTTATGAAGGATACATCACTGGCATCATAATTGGAACGGGTAATCAATATATTTATGCAGAGGAAGGAAGCTCTAAAATTAAGGACGAGGTATTGAATACTTACAAGCATTTTATTGAGTCTAATGAAGATTCAAATATTACTGAAATACTGAAACAATATTTAGAGAAGTTATCTATGGATGACTATGATATGAACGGCGAAAATGTATTAAAATTTTATGATGATTTACCCTCAATTATAGACAACTATAAATAGTCTACTATACTTCTCAATTAAATATCGAATTTTGCTATTTTTGTTTGAAGTTTTAGTTTAAGGGATATATATCTTTTGCCTATAATAGTTGAAGCGAGTTGTAAAAGGGTATACTGATATAGTAAAATACTATATATTCACTAATTGTTCATAAATTGTTCACAATAACTATATATACTATATTTAGATTGGAGGGATTGTTATGAAAGAAGGGAAAACCCCAAAAAAGCCATTAATATTTTATTATCTTATATCGTTAGTAATTTTAATGTTATTAAATCAAGTGGTTTTTGCACCATTATTAAGAAAAGAAATTAATAATATTGATTATGGAACATTCTTAGATTATATAGAAAATGGGAAAATAGAGGAAGTACAGCTTAAAGAAAACGAAATAGTATTTTCTGCAAAAAATGATGAAGGAAAGCTAGAATATTATACAACAGGTAGAATAGAAGACCCGGAGTTAGTAGATAGATTATATAGTAAAGGTTTTAAAAATTTCTATCAAGAAATACCTACGGAAATGTCTCCTATGTTAAGTTATTTCTTGACCATGGTATTGCCTCTTGTACTCATATTTGCATTAGGGCCATTTATGATGAAGAGAATGACCAAGGGTATGGGTGGTGCAGGAAATGCAATGTCCTTTGGTAAAAGTAATGCAAAGGTATATGTACCAGCTGATCAGGATGAAAAAACCTTTAAGGATGTGGCTGGTCAGGACGAAGCAAAGGATGCACTTGTTGAAATAGTTGATTTTCTTCACAATCCAACAAAGTATGCAGATATAGGTGCTACAATGCCAAAGGGAGCATTACTTGTAGGACCTCCCGGAACAGGTAAAACATTGCTTGCTAAGGCAGTAGCAGGTGAGGCTCATGTACCTTTCTTCTCAATATCAGGTTCTGATTTTGTTGAAATGTTTGTAGGTATGGGTGCTGCAAAGGTAAGAGATCTGTTCAAGCAAGCTCAAGAAAAGGCACCTTGTATAGTGTTTATTGATGAAATTGACACTATAGGTAAAAAGAGGGATGGTGCAGGCTTTGGCGGAAATGATGAAAGAGAGCAAACATTAAACCAATTACTATCAGAAATGGATGGGTTCGATGGTAAAAAGGGAGTCGTTATTTTAGCTGCCACAAATAGACCTGAATCACTTGATAAAGCTTTATTAAGACCAGGTAGATTTGATAGAAGAATACCTGTTAACCTACCTGACCTTAAAGGTAGAGAAGCTATTCTTAAGGTACATGCCCATAACGTTAAAATGGAAAATAATATAGATTTCAATGCAATAGCAAGGATGACTGCTGGTGCTTCAGGTGCAGAGCTAGCCAATATTATAAATGAAGCTGCACTAAGAGCTGTAAGAATGGGCAGGGACTTGGTAAGTCAAAGTGACTTAGAGGAATCTGTGGAGGTTATAATAGCAGGATATCAAAGGAAGGGTGCTGTAATACAGGAAAAAGAAAAACAAATAATTGCTCATCATGAAATAGGTCATGCTCTTGTAGCTGCAAAGCAAACAGATTCAGCACCGGTTACCAAGATAACTATCATACCTCGTACTTCAGGAGCTCTTGGTTATACAATGCAGGTTGAAGAACAGGAAAATGTACTGATGACCAGAGAAGAGGCATTAAATAAGATTGCAACATTGACAGGTGGTAGAGCCGCTGAAGAGGTAATCTTTGGATCAATAACCTCAGGTGCAAGCAATGATATAGAACAAGCTACAAAACTAGCAAGGGCTATGGTTACACGTCTTGGTATGAGTGATAAGTTTGGAATGGTAGCACTTGAAACGATGAATAATCAATTCCTTGGTGGCGATTCATCTCTTGCATGTTCACCGGAAACATCTACTTTAATTGATAAAGAAGTGCAGTCTATTATTCAGTCTGCATATGACAAGGCAAAACAAATCCTTATAGAAAATAAGGAAAAGCTAATAGAGTTGTCAAATTATCTATTAGAAAAAGAAACTATTACTGGAACTGAATTTATGGAGATATTGAATGCGTAGGTAGTATTAGAATAATTACCAGTTAATATTATATAGTTAATATAGTTAAAATATAGAGAAATATATGCTATGCTATTTATAAGGTCTAAGAAGTTAATGTTAAGATACTTTTAAGTAGCATAGTTTTTTATATATGATTTTAAAAATAGAATATAAATTAAAAATCATTTCTTAGGGTATCATAAATTTCAAAGAGATGATTTTTTATTTTAGAAAGAAACTAAGGAGATATATTGGAGGTGTAGATAGTGAGGACAATAATTCATATAATATTTATTGCTTTACTAGCTTTAGTTACCTTCTTTGGGCTTGGACCTGTATTATTTGCTGACGGATCTATGAGTGAGAGATTGATATCATTATTTGTAATTATAGGCTTATATGTAGTTCTGATTTATTTATACAGAAAGTTTTTATGCAAATATAAATAAAGGACGGCTGTTTTGTTTATTATAAGCAAAATAGCCGTCCTTTATTATCCTTATAATGATTCATGTTTTTTAATGAATATATCGTCTTGATGCTAATACCTCATCAATCTCAAGGTTCTCTATAGGCCCATTTTCTACTAAGTCAATCAAATCATCAGGATTTGCAAATACTAATACACCATAAGTATTTACACCATTTTCTTCTACGTATTTAAGGGCTGATTTATAATATTCATATTTAATTGGCATCATTTCAAAAGTTAAAACGGCCTCTTCTCTGTCAACCATATATCTTAATAAACTTTTGTAATGTAATTCATATGCCTTTGGTGTATTGGATACAGTAGTTACACCTCCATTGTCTCTTAACCACTCATGGTAATCAAAGGCAGGGTATTTTTCTTTATCAGGGCTATCACCCGACTGCGACACAAAATTATTGTCTATACGAAATCCAGTAATTTTTTTATATTCTTCATCTTCTGGTTCCGTCCTTATTCCTGCCCATATAAATCTGACAGGATAATCCCATTCTAGCTCACGAAATTCTTCCATAGTTAAGTCCCTATCAAAGGTTAAATAAGCTGCAACATATGAAACAGGGTTTAGCTGTTTTAAATGGCTCATGACTCTTTCATTTTTCCTTTCAATAGAATTCTCATCAAATACTTCTGGTTGAGTATAGGTTAAAAAGTTAATAAAGACTTCAGGATATAGACTTTCAGTAAGGTGAGTTAATTTTCCTCTTTTTATTTTCATATTCAATACTTCTTTTTCCTGAGTAAATTGTTTGCTACGCCCATAGTAAATATCATAATTTCCAAACCCAAGACTTTCAGCAATTACTGGACTTGATAGACCATAACCTGGCATATTCAATTCAGTAAAAACTTGTAAATCAAAATATAAATCATCATTTACTTCTCCCACTGTAATTCTATTAGGATTATAATACATACTGTCAATTATAGGGGAGATTATATAAAATATTCCTAAATAAATTGCCAAAACTATGGAGACAGATGTCAAAATAACTTTCCTAAGTCTTCTATTTACACTTCTTTTAAGGTATTTTGACTCATCCTTATTTTCTGTATCTTCATTTGATGAAATAAAATCGAGCTCCATATTACCTGCAAGATATTCTTCAATAGCTTCGTATTTTTCAATTTCTTCCTCTATAATTTTTATTTCTTCTTCTGATGCATTGCCTTGTTTATATTTCTCAATTAACTCTTTAAAGTTCATTTTCAGCCTCCAATCTTATCTTTAACTTTTTTCTTGCTCTAAATAACAATGTCTTAGCCGCCCCTTCAGTCATGCCTGTTGTCTCTGATATCTCTTTAATTGTAAAGTCACAATAATAATATAATATGATAATTTCTCTATATGCAGAGCTGAGGCTTATTACCATATGATAAAGCTTGACTCTTTCCTCATTATCAACAATCTTATCTAAAGGTGTTTCCTTTGTAGTAAGAAAATCTTCACTTAGATTTTCAAGCTCTCTATTCTTTCTGACTTTATCTATATATAAATTTTTGCAGACTCTGAATAGCCAAAATTTAAAATATATTGTATCAGAATCAAAGGATAACATAGCTTTGTAAAAGGTTTCACTTACTAGATCCTGAGCCTGATGATGATTTCTACATAGAGAAACAGCATAGAGGTAGAGTTCCCTATTGTATTCAATATAAAGTTTTTCAAGCTGGTCTTTTATCATAGGGAAATCTCCTTTCACTTTATAAACGGATAAGAAAGGCTTAGGTTACACTTAAATAGAAATAATTTTAAAATAAAATTTATAGCTTAGTGTATATTAATTATAACAAAAAACTTCTTTTGATTTTGTGTTATAATCAATATTAGTTATTTACAACTCGGAGGGATAATATATGATACAAGATATAGCACCACATGTTTTCAATAATCAATATAAAGTACAGACTCCAAATGATAATAGTTATATTTTATTCTTTAAGGAAAAAAAGGTTTTAATATCAAATAATGAGGATTTAATATTTCCAAAGTATAAACAAGTAAAGGAGATTGAGGGTAATTATACATATTTATTTTCAATAGATGATATAAGTTATTTTATTTCAGATAGACAAATAGTATTAGATGGCTTTGATTATGTAGGCAAGGAAGCTTTTAGAACCCTAAAACCAAAGTATATGGCTTTTGCAGGAATAACAGCATATCAGATAAAGACCTGGTATGATAACAATAAATATTGTGGGTGTTGTGGAAAGTTATTAGTTCATAGTAATAAGGAAAGAGCTCTTCGCTGTGATAATTGTGGAAATACAGTGTATCCTAGAATCAATCCAGCAGTAATTGTGGCAGTTACAAATGGAGACAAACTATTGCTAACAAGATATAACAACAGACCATTTAAAAGATATGCTTTAATAGCTGGGTTTAACGAAGTAGGAGAGTCTTTGGAGGAGACAGTAAAAAGAGAAGTAATGGAGGAAGTTGGACTACGGGTAAAAAATATTCGATATTATAAATCCCAACCATGGGGTTTTGCGGATGATATTTTAATGGGTTATTTCTGTGAACTAGATGGTGAGGATAATATTGTAATTGATGGAGAAGAGTTATCGGAAGGAATCTGGGTGGAGAGAGAAAAAATAGATGTTGAATTTGAAGATTTAAGCTTAACAAATGAAATGATTTGCGTATTTAAGGAAGGCAAGGGCATAATATCAATAAATAAATAAACATTTAGTCGGTAACATTAGTTACCGACTTTTTTTGAATAATATTATATTATAGGATAGTAAATATACGGAATTAAATCGAGGAGGAATATTATGAATAAGTATTTTGATATAAAGGATAAGATATTTGATATTACAGAAAAGTATCCTGAAACTATAGATATATTTGTTTCAAATGGGTTTGATCAGCTGAAAAATGAAAAGATGAGAAAACTTATGGGAGAGACTATTTCTATGAAAATGGCATGTATGACAAAGAGGGTCAACGTAGAGTTGTTTGAAAAAAAATTAGTAGAAGCAATTGAACAACATAGAATTTCAGTTGATGATGCTTTAGCAGTACCTAAGAAGCATATAGGCGGAGATATAAAGATTGAAGGCTTGCTACCATGCCCAGTTAGGATACCATTATTGGAAGGCTTTAATAAATGGATGGAAGAAAACAAGGATAGCTTTGACTTCAAAGTAGATTATGAGCTAAAATCAGCAAATATGGGAGTTGACTGGATAAAAGAAAGAATTGAAAGTGATAATGCTGATTCTTTAGCTGACTTGTTTATATCTGCTGGATTTGATTTATTTTTTGATAAAAATTTGATGGGTAAATTTAAGAGTCGAGGAATTTTTGAGGATAATTCAGGGCTAGAAAAATATAATAAGGATTTTGACAACGAGAATATAGACTTAAAGGATCCACAAAAACAATATTCAATAATAGGTGTTGTACCTGCTGTATTTATGGTGAACACAGAGGAATTAAAGGGCAGAGAGATGCCAAAGTCTTGGGCAGATTTATTAAAGCCTGAATTTGAGGATTCAGTATCACTTCCTATGAGGGATTTTGATTTATTTAATGCAATTCTGTTGAACATATACAAGAACTACGGTGAGGAAGGTGTAGCAAGCCTTGGCAGATCTTTGTTAAGGAGTATGCATCCTGCAGAAATGCTAAAGGCTCATACAAAGAAGGTGAGCTCGGGAATTCCAACAGTAACTATTATGCCCTACTTCTTTACAAAGATGGTAAAACAAGATAGCCCATTAAAGCCAATATGGCCAAAGGATGGTGCTGTAATCAGTCCGATATTTTTATTAGCAAAAAAGGAAAGCAAGAAGTTGACTAAGCCTTTCGTAGATTTCTTCTTCTCAAAAGAAGTTGGAGAGATACTTTCCTCAAATGGACATTTTCCATCCACTCATCCCGAGGTATATAATGGGTTATCAGAGGATAAGAAATTTATGTGGATTGGATGGGGCTATATAAATAATAATGATATTGGTAATTTGATTAAGAAATGTGAAAAATTATTTCACGATGCTGTTAAGGAGGAATAATCAATGAATATAGTGATATTTTCAGGTCCACCTTCCTCAGGGAAGACCTCAATTATATTAAAAACAATAGATACGCTTAAACAAAGAAATATAAACATTGGTGTAGTAAAGTTTGATTGCCTTTACACAGACGATGATGTTTTGTATGAAAAGGCAGGAATACCAGTAAAAAAGGGGTTGTCAGGAGCACTTTGTCCAGATCATTTTTTTGCTTCAAATATTGAAGAAGTAGTACAATGGGGATTAAAGTTAGGGTTAGATTTACTTATAACTGAATCTGCAGGATTATGTAATAGATGCTCTCCATATATTAAGCAAATTAAAGGTGTCTGTGTTATAGACAATCTTTCAGGTATAAATACCCCTAAGAAAATTGGTCCAATGCTAAAATCTGCGGATATTGTAGTCATTACTAAAGGAGATATAGTATCCCAAGCTGAGAGAGAGGTATTTGCTTCAAAGGTTAGTTCTGTAAATCCTAGAGCCGTGACAATGAATATTAATGGATTAACAGGACAGGGTGCTTATGAGCTTAGCACTCTACTGATTGATAAGGAAAAGGACATTGATTCAGTTCAAGGTATGGAATTAAGATTCCCGATGCCTGCTGCAATGTGCTCCTATTGTCTTGGTGAAACCAGAATAGGAGAGGCATTCCAAATGGGCAATGTAAGGAAGATGGATTTAGGTGATGACCATGAATAATCTAAGTATTAGAGAATTAATTGAAAAATATCCCTTTGTAGCATCATACTTCGAAGACAATAAGCTTGATATAAATGGCTTTGAGGATTATACCTTTGAAGAATATCTAAACCATTTTTCCGGAGAAGAAATAGAAAACTGGGCGATTGATAAGGAGAGACTTAAGGAAGATTTAGAAGCTTTTATAGTGCAGATGAAGGAGTTTTTAGGTATAAAAGATGAAGTAGGGATTCAATCTCTAACGATAGTGTCTGGTCATGATAAATCCAAAAATCCAGAGGGTTTTAGGGAGTTTACCATAAATAAGTCAGAGATAGTATCTATAGTTGGACCTACTGGTTCCGGTAAGAGTAGACTTTTAGCTGATATAGAATGGACTGCTCAAAATGATACACCTACTGGTAGGACTATCCTTATAGATGGTAAAAAACCTGATATGAAATGGAGATATTCATCTAATAATAAATTAGTAGCACAATTATCCCAAAACATGAATTTTGTAATGGACTTAACCGTTAGAGAATTTCTTGAACTTCATGCTCAAAGTAGGCTAGTAGAAGATGTAGAAGCAACTATAGATAAGATAATCATAGCAGCTAACAATCTTGCCGGGGAGAAATTTGACATAGAAACTCCAGTAACATCTTTGAGTGGGGGACAATCGAGAGCCTTAATGATAGCAGACACTGCCATTCTTAGTTCTTCACCAATAGTTTTAATTGATGAAATAGAAAACGCGGGAATTGATAGAAAAAAGGCCTTAGACTTGTTAGTAAGTGAAGATAAAATAGTTTTAATGGCAACCCACGATCCAACCTTGGCATTAATCGCTGACAAGAGGATTGTGATTAAAAATGGTGGTATTGATAAAATAATAGAAACAAATGAAGAAGAAAAAGCAATATTAACAGATTTAGAAAGAATGGATCTATTTATTCAGGGGATGAGAAGCAAACTTAGAAGCGGAGAGAGGTTAGGAGGTAAGAGGTAAGAAGTAAGAAGTAAGAGTTAAGAGATAAGAGATAAGAGATAAGAACTAAGAACTAAGAACTAAGAGATAAGAACTAAGAGTTAAGAGGTACAGCTAGGGGAGTCCTATGGAGTAAACCCGAGATCCTTCGCGCTGCTCAGGATGAGTAATACTATCGAAGAATCTCGGGTCTAAAACCTCAAAAATAGACCCGAACAATTGTGAACTGTGAATTGTGAACTGTGAATTTAATAAGGAGGAATCATAAAATGCATGATGGTTGTACAGGAAGCTTTGGAGATGGAAAGCAAGTAGTAGATAAAATAAGAATGATGGGTTTCAATACAAGACCTATGCCACCAGGTGTAGTAGTCAAATGTATTGAATGCGGAGAAGAATTTGAAATGACACATTTAGAAACAAAGTGTCCTCATTGCGATATGGTTTACGGTATAACACCTTGTTCAGTAAACTATCCAGAAAGAATAAAGGCAGCGGGAAAGAACTATTAGGATATTAATTAAATTGAATAGCTATATTAAGCCAAGTAAATACATGGAATTATTGAGAAAAATATCTTAATATGATAAAATAAGGACAAGGTAATCGAAAATAGCAGGTGTGGTTTCCACCAAACTTCAATGGAGGGAGGTGGTGTGGTATGAGTACATTCCAGGCAATTTCGTTAATGATTGCATTTGGTATGTTAATAATATCACTAATCTCTCTGATTATTAATCTCACGAAAGATACCAAAAAGAGAAAAAAATAATCACCCTGCAACGCCATGCTAGGTGATTATATTAATTTTAATTAACCTGTGGTAACCGCACTTTTGTGGTTTCGATTACCTTATTTATATTATATCACAAAGCAACATTAAATAAACATTTATTGTGCAAATATTGCTATGAAATTGATTTTTATATTTATTTAAATTTATATTAAAGGCTTAGGAGTATATTCCTTGGTCTTTAATAATGGATTAATACATGGTTTGTGAACTGTGAATTGTTTTTATTATTCCGTAACCTATGTTACCGACATAGGCCGATAATAAATATATAATGGAAACATAAATAACGATATATAAGGAGGATTTACTAATGAGTATGTTTTGTTATCAATGCCAGGAAACAGCTGGTGGTAAAGGTTGTACAAAGGTAGGAGTATGTGGAAAGACAAGTGAAGTAGCAAATTTACAAGATTTAATGATTTATACACTAAAAGGCATTTCAGTATTAGGTGTTAAAGCTGATGAGATTGGATACAAGATGCCTGGTCTAGATAGATTTATGATTGATGGCTTATTTATGACTATAACAAATGCAAATTTTGACAAAGATAGATTCTTTGCAAAGATTAAAGAAGGCTTACAATTAAGAGATGAATTGAAAGCTACTTTAATTGAAAAGGGTGTTGAACTAGGAAGTCTAGCTGATTCCGCAACATTTGCTGTTAATTCAAATGACGAAATAACATTTAAATCAAATAGTGCAGAAGTAGGTGTTCTTGCTACTGAAAATAAAGATGTAAGATCTCTGAGAGAATTAATCATATATGGACTTAAAGGCATGGCTGCATATGCAGAGCATGCAAGCAATTTAGGATATGAAAATGAAGATATATCCAAATTCATTAGAAAGGCTTTAGCTGCTACATTAGACGATAGTTTGACAGCTGATGACTTAGTAGCATTGACAATGGAGACGGGTAAATATGGAGTTGAGGTAATGGCACTATTAGATAAGGCTAATACATCAACCTATGGGAATCCAGAAATCACAGAAGTAAATATTGGAGTAAGAAACAATCCGGCAATATTGGTTTCAGGTCATGATTTAAAAGACTTCGAGGAGCTATTAGAGCAAACGGCTGGAACAGGAGTAGATATATATACTCATGGGGAAATGCTTCCAGCAAATTACTACCCAGCATTTAAAGAATATGATCACTTTGTAGGTAACTATGGAAATGCATGGTGGAAACAAAAGGAAGAGTTCGAAAAATTCAATGGAGTTATTCTATTTACAACAAACTGCATAGTACCTCCAGCCGCTTCATATGCTGATAGAGTATATACAACAGGTGCATCAGGATATCCAGGATTCAAACATATTCCAGATAGAGTAAACGGTCAACATAAAGATTTTTCAGAGCTAATAGAACATGCAAAGAAATTACCAGCTCCAACAGAAATTGAGACAGGTAAAATTGTAGGTGGATTTGCACATGCACAGGTATTTGCATTAGCAGACAAGATTGTTGATGCAGTAAAATCAGGAGCTATTAAAAAGTTCTTTGTAATGGCTGGTTGTGATGGAAGAATGAAGAGCAGAAACTATTATACAGATTTTGCTGCAGCGCTTCCAAAGGATACTGTTATCTTGACAGCAGGCTGTGCAAAATATAAATACAACAAGCTAAACCTAGGTGATATTGGAGGAATACCTAGAGTATTGGATGCAGGACAATGTAATGACTCCTATTCATTAGCAGTTATTGCAATGAAGTTAAAGGAAGTATTTGAACTTAATGACATAAATGATTTACCAATTGCTTATAATATTGCATGGTATGAGCAAAAGGCTGTAATAGTGTTATTAGCCTTATTATCCCTAGGAGTTAAGAACATTCATTTAGGGCCAACATTACCAGCATTCCTTTCACCAAATGTAGCTAAGGTATTAGTAGATACATTCGGCATAGGAACTATATCCAATGTTGAAGACGATATAGCAATGTTCATGGGAGAAGCAGCAAACGCATAATATTTAATATAAATCTAAAAATTTCTTATTTTAAGATCTTCGCTGTATGAAGATCTTAAAATATAATTAAGATATACACCTATAGGGTATAATAATATTATAAATTATAGTTACTATTTACAGTCAACCGATTGTTATCCCGAGCATACATTCTTGTCATCCTGAGTTTTACAGTATGATTACAGCTTTCGAAGGATCCCGGTTTTAGACCCGAGATTCTTCACCTGTGGTTCAGAATGACACTAGCTGACGCCCGTATAAAATCTACTGTGAATAGTAACAAATTATATAATGGGAGTGATAAAATGTCTTATTTAAATGTTGAATTTCCAGGTGGACTTAGAGTTGATGCAAGACTTAAAAATAATGTTATAAAAACAGATCAACCGGTAACTGCTGGTGGAGAAGGTGGGGCACCTTCACCTTTTGAATTGTTTTTAGGTTCAATTGCTACCTGTGCGGGTATATATGCTCTTAGCTTTTGTAACGGTAAAGGTATATCTACAGAGGGAATGAGTATATCTATGGATATTGAGAAAAATATGCAAACGGGACTAATAAGTAAAATTAATATGGATCTAAAGCTTCCTGAAGGTTTCCCCGAGAAATATAGAAAGGCCATAGTAAATTCAATGGAGCTATGTACAGTGAAGAAACATCTTCAAACGCCTCCACAATTTGACATAACTACTACAACAGCTAAATAATCATCAAAGAAATGAAACCCCAGCATAGTGACTGGGGTTTCTTAAATATTACTTCTATATTCTATGGGAGTCATCCCTGTAATTTTCTTAAAAGTTATATTAAAGTAATTTTGATTGTTAAAACCTACCTGTAGTGCTATATTCAGCATTGAAGACTTATTTTCAAGAAGTAGATTCTTGCTCTTTTCAATTCTAATTTCATTCAAAAGCTGTGTAAATGTCTTTCCAGTCTCCTTTTTCAGTAGTGTACACAAATATGATTTATTGATATTAAGATAATTAGCCACGTCCAAAAGGGTTAAATCATTATTGTAATTTGAATTAATATAGTCTACTGCCTTCCTTACATGGAAGCTATATGAGCCTTTAAAATGTCTACCATGATGAATATCCTTGGATATTGTGTAGAGAAGTGATACAAGGTTATTAATTAAGCATCTAGGCTTATAGGGAATACCCAGAGGATTGTCCCTTAAGCATGAATGTGGGCCTAGTATATATAGACCCTTAGACATAGCCTTAGGGTCTATTGGGCAAACAGTATAGTTAATGCTCCTTAGGCAAGGAATAATGTATGTGTGATGTTTCTTTAAGTGCTCTATTTTTTCTATAGCTTTATTAATAATATTATTTTTATTTAATAAATTATCAAAATTAGCTTCATATCCTGATGAATCAATAATTGAACCATCTAAATTTATTGCTATTATAGGCAAGCTTGTACATATGTAAAATCTCTCTAAAGTTTCCGTTATATTGTAGTTCATTTCTGATTTCACCCATTCTACTAAATTTAGTTATAAATTTATGAATATTTTCAAATAAATAAAAATCTACCTTTGATATACTTAGTGATATTGATAATCATTATCAATTAATAACATTATAGCACAAAGGAGGTTAAATCTAAATAGATTATACATAAAATAGGACAACACATAAAAAAATATTTAGTAATTATACATTAAGGAGAGAATTATGAAAAAACTTAAATTTTTAAAATTAACGATTATTATAGCAACATTTGCTTTACTGTTAACAGCTTGCACAAATTCAAGTAATCAACCTATTGAACCTGAAACTAATGATCAGGTAAACGAGTCAGTTGAAGGTTTAACGGTTGAAATCACTGATGTTCATGGAACTGTTACTGTTCCTGTAAATCCAAAGAATGTAGTTGCTTTGGATAATAGGACCTTCGAAACTTTAGAGGATTGGGGAATTGAACTGGCAGCTGTTCCAAAGGCTGTAATGCCTGCAGATTCAGTATATGTAGCAGATGAATCAATACAAGATATTGGGAATCATGGTGAACCGAATCTTGAAATTATAGCGGCGGTAGATCCTGAACTTGTAATTGTTGGACAAAGATTTGCTAGGTTTTATGAAGATATAAAAGCATTGGTACCAAATGCAGTTGTTATAGATCTTAATTTTGATGTTTCAGAGGAAGCTGATTCACCTGGAGAAAACTTAGTAAATGGACTTAAGAATTCTACAATCGCTTTGGGGAAAATTTTTGATAAAAATCAAGAGGCTGAACAATTGGTAGCTGATTTTGATTACGCTATTGAAAAGGCTGGGTCTGCATATAATGGAAAGGATACAGTGATGAGTGTTGTAGTTTCTGGTGGTGATATTGGTTTTTCAGCTCCTCATTCTGGACGTGTTTGGGGACCTATGTATGAAATTTTCGGATGGGTTCCGGCATTAGAAATTGGTAATGCTACTTCAGATCATCAAGGTGATGATATTTCTGTTGAAGCCATTGCACAAAGTAATCCAGATTGGATTTTCGTACTAGATCGTGATGCTGCGGTATCTTCTACTACGGATGCAGTTCCTGCTCAGGATGTTATTGATAATTCACCTGCTCTTAAAAACACAAAGGCTATTACTGAAAGACGAATAGTTTATGCACCGGCAGACACCTACACAAATGAATCAATACAAACTTTTCTAGAATTATTTGGTGAACTTGCAAATGCTTTATCTGAGTATTAAAAAGGAGTATTAATAGTGTCTAAGAATACAATATCAAAAATAATTGGGACTGAGAATTCTCAGTCTCATTATTTCAAACACAACAAAATATGGACAAAACCCTTTATATTAGCAATTATAGTCGTTATGATTTTAGGTATTATATCATTATTTACCGGAGCTTATGATATTAAAGGTCAAGAGGACGGAATAAATATGTTTTTCATAACACGAGTTCCAAGAACAGTTTCACTGATGCTTACTGGAGCTGCAATGTCAATGTCAGGGTTGGTAATGCAGCTTATTACACAGAATCGCTTAGTTGAATCTACTACAACGGGAACTATTGAATGGGCAGGTTTGGGGCTTATTTTTATTTACTTAATATTTCCTGCACCAACTTTAGTTCAAAGAATGACTGGTGCAATTATATTTTCTTTTGTGGGTACGATGATTTTCTTTTTCTTTTTAAGAAAGGTTAAACTTCGTTCATCTTTGATTGTTCCAATTATTGGTATGATGCTTGGAGCAGTTATTTCTGCAATCTCCACTTTTATAGGACTGTTTTTTAAGATGACTCAAAATATTGAATCCTGGTTTGTAGGTTCTTTTGCATCGGTTCAAATTGGGAGATATGAATATTTATGGCTGATTGTTATAGTTACTTTTTTTATTTTTATTTATGCTGATAGATTGACTTTAGCCGGTCTAGGACAAGATGTTGCCATAAGTCTCGGAGTAAATTATAACAGAATAGTTATTTTAGGTACTGGTCTTATTTCAATTGCGGTAGGAATTGTTGCAGTTGTTATTGGAAATCTGCCTTTTTTAGGCTTAATTGTACCTAATATAGTATCAATGTATAGAGGCGATGACCTTAGGAGTAATTTGCCTTGGGTATGTGTGTTGGGAATGGGAACTATAACTTTTTGCGATATAATCTCGCGGACAATTATAAAGCCTTTTGAAATACCTGTCTATTTGATACTTGGAACATTGGGAGCAGTTGTATTTATCGTTATTCTACTGAGACAAAGGAGGCTGAGATGATGGAATTGGAAAATAGATCAGCCGGAGCTTTTCGTTCCAAAAAAGAAGAAAAACGGTATTGGATTTTGTTGATAACATTGATTGCCTTAGGTGTTCTCGCTTCCTATGGACTTTTGGTTTATAACAATCCAGTTCCGGTAAGTTCTCCCTCTTTTATCCCAGTTGTTAGAAGAAGGCTGGTAGCTCTTGTTACAATGATTATCTCTGCAATTTGTCAAAGTTTATCAACTGTTGCTTTTCAATCGGCTACGAATAATAAGGTCATAACGCCTTCGCTTTTAGGATTTGAAGCACTTTATTCAACGATTCATACTAGTACAATGTTTTTCTTTGGTGCCAGTACATTTATAAATTTTAGTGGTGTTGGATCATTTTTATTTCAAGTTGTTGCTATGGTCTTGATGTGTTTAATACTATATGGATGGTTGCTTTCTGGGAAATATGGTGATCTACAACTTATGCTTTTAGTTGGAGTTATTATTGGAACTGGGCTGAAATCTTTATCAACTTTTATGAGAAAATTGCTTGCACCCTCTGAGTTTGATGTTTTATTGGCAAGATTGTTTGGTTCTGTCAACAATGCAGATCCTGAATATTTTCCTGTTGCAATTCCAATTGTAATAATTGCTGCATTACTTCTTCTTGTTTTTTCTAAGAATTTGAACGTAGTGTCACTTGGAAAGGATGTATGTACTTCTTTAGGTGTCAATCACAAATCAAGTGTAATATATACTCTTGTATTGGTTTCTGTTTTGATGTCAATTTCAACGGCTTTGGTTGGACCGCTTACTTTCTATGGATTTTTAGTCGCAACTTTGAGCTATCAAGCAGCACCGACTTATGATCACAGATATATTTTTCCAATGGCTATTGCTATAGGATTTTTAATAATAACAGGTGCATATTTTTTTATGTATCATATATTTGGCGGTCAGGGTGTGGTTTCAATCATTATAGAAATATTTGGCGGAATAACATTTTTAGCTGTGCTTTTAAGGAAGGGGACTTTATGATAATTATTGATAATGTGAAAAAGGCATATACTGATGAGGTGAAAATAGGACCTTTGAATATAAAAATACCTAAAGCCGGACTTACTTCTTTAATCGGACCAAATGGTGCCGGAAAGTCTACAACACTTTTGATGATTGGGAGACTTTTGAATATGGATGAAGGACAAATTAAGGTAGCAAGTTTGAATGTTTCTGAATCAAAATCAGATAATTTAGCAAAAATTTTGACTATCTTAAGACAAGAAAATCATTTTGTAACACGACTTACTGTTAGGCAATTAGTTGGATTTGGGCGTTTTCCTTATTCAAAAGGAAGACTAAATAAAGAGGATGAGGCTATTATTTCTAAATATATTGATTTTTTAGGGTTGACTGATTTAGAAAATAGATATTTAGATGAGCTTTCCGGTGGTCAAAGGCAAAGGGCATATGTAGCTATGGTTTTGTGTCAAGAGACAGAATATGTACTTTTAGATGAGCCCTTGAATAATCTTGATGTTGCACGTTCTGTGCAAATGATGGAGCATTTAAGGTATGCAGCTAATGAATTTGGAAGAACAATCCTGACCGTTATGCATGATATAAATTTTGCAGCAAAATATTCTGATAGAATTTGTGCTATGAAAGATGGTCGAATTGCTGCTTTTGGAACAGTAGAAAAGGTTATGGATTCAGAGCTGTTGACAGATATTTTTGAGACAAAAATAGAAATTATCAATGGTCCTCATGGACCAGTAGCGATTTATTAGCTATAAAACTAAATAAAAGTATGTTATTAAAGATAAATTTAAGTTTTAGAAAGCAGAGTAAAATTTTACTCTGCTTTTTCGCGGCGTAGCTTAGTCATTTCATTTTTTTGTTGTTTTTAATAAAATTAGGGTAATATTTAAAGATATACTATAATAAAGGTTATACTATTTATATTATAAATTGGAGGAAAAATGATTGTTAACAAATTACTTGCTAGGATTAGTAACAAAGGATAACAATTTAAATGATAAAAATACAAGGGTAAAGGTAGGATATCTTGCAAGTTTTGTAGGGCTTATTGCAAATGTACTATTATCTGTACTTAAACTTACAATAGGTTTTTTGATATCATCTATAAGTGTAACAGCAGACGGTATCAACAATTTATCAGATGCTGCATCCTCTATAATTTCAATAATTGGGTTTAAACTTTCAAATATGCCTGCTGATAAGGAACATCCATATGGTCATGGAAGGATAGAATATATTACTGCACTTATGGTGGCTTTTATGGTAATATTAGTAGGATTTCAATTTATTCAAACCTCATATAAAAGGATAGTAAATCCTCTTGCGGTAAAGTTTGAAATTTTTTCATTTATAATATTGATAATATCAATAAGTGTTAAGATATGGCTAAGTATCTTCTATAAGGATCTTGGGCAAAAAATAGATTCTTCTGTGTTGAAGGCAACATCAAGCGATGCTCTAGGAGATGTTTTGACAACATCTGTAGTTGTAGTGTCAATAGTCATAGGAAGATATACAGCTCTACCTATAGATGGATTTATGGGAATATTAGTTTCATTACTTATTATGTATAATGGTTTTAATCTAGTGAAGGATACAATAAGTCCACTTATAGGAGAGGCTCCAAATGAAGGACTTATCAAATCCATATATGATGATGTTTTAAACTACGAGCATATAACAGGAGCACATGACTTAGTTGTACATACTTATGGGGTAGGGAGAACTATGGCTACTATTGATGTAGAATTCCCTGCTTATATAGATAATATTACAATACATGATGTTATTGATAGTATGGAAAGGGAAATAGGAGAGCAATATAATCTTACACTTGTTGTTCATATGGATCCATTGGGACCGGAATCTAAGGAAAGATATCAGTTGAGAAAAGAGGTAAAGGAGATTCTTAAAGAGAATCCTGCTATAAAATCAATTCATGATTTTCAAATTCTTGAAAACAATAATGAAAAAATAATAGAGTTTCATCTAGTTGTAAATGGCAACAAGATGAGTAAAAATACTACCGATGAAATTATAAAAGAAGAAATTGAAAAAGAAATAGTAAATAGATATAAAAATATGAATTGTAATGTTATTGTAGATATTGAATATTAAGGGAACGTAAGGTGAGATAATGTTAAGAATACCTGAGATTAAATTGTCTTTAGATATGGATGAGAAATTGTTGAAAAAGGAAATATCTAAGAAACTGCATATTCCAGAAGAGGATATACTTAAATATATGATATTTAAGAAATCCATTGATGCAAGGAAGAAAAATGAAATACATTTTGTTTATGTAGTCGATATCGAAGTTAAAAATGAAGAGATTATTTTAAAGAAATTTAGTAAAAAAGGAATTATCAAAACTCCTGAATTAAATTTTGAATATAAAAATCTTGCTCCACAAAATTTTATGAGACCTGTAGTTGTAGGATTTGGTCCCGCAGGCTTGTTTGCAGGTTTGATTTTAGCTCAAATTGGCCTTAAACCTATTATTTTAGAAAGGGGGAAGGCAGTTGATGACAGGGCAAGGGATG
>ENA-UOOK01001853-UOOK01001853.1-fermentation-metagenome-genome-assembly--contig:-NODE-1853-length-27230-cov-13.858657_pt1 | contig 27230 bp, 19 predicted proteins | sample MGYA00245777_ERZ724023 | MGnify/ENA primary metagenome ERZ724023 (study PRJEB28704, sample SAMN03018312) | fermentation metagenome | biome: anthropogenic terrestrial biome; feature: soil... | reverse complement strand
TCCCGGCTCCCTGCTCCCCCTTTAAATCTAAACACATGCATATTGAGAATTGCTGTGAGGTTTGTGATTTTCTTCGACCAAAATGTCATCCCCTGATTCACCGGCGAATCGGTTATTTATATATTTTCGCTTTTCTGTCTGAAGTCGGCATATACCGACAAAAAAGCCGGGCTAATCAGTAACCCGGCTTTATTACAGGAAAAAATACGCAGGTTAGAAGACGCGAATGGCGATCTCAGCAGGAGCAGCCAGCAGGCGTTCAAGTTCAGGGTTTAGCTTCACAAGAGTCAGTGAGAAGCCCATCATCTCGAGTGAGGTGCAGTAATCGCCAACATAGTTTCTCTTCACCTTGAGACCCCGTTTTTCACAGAGTTCATGGGCATGTCCATAGAGAATGTAGAGTTCGGAAATTGGTGTGCCGCCCATGCCATTGATCATCAGGGCAACTTCGTCACCTTCCTTGTAGGGCAGGTCTTCTGCGACGGCTTCGAAGAGCTCATCGACGATCTTGTTGGCAGGTTGGAGAGGGACTCGTTTGCGTCCAGGTTCGCCATGGATACCGATACCGAGTTCCATTTCGTCATCCGCGAGCGTGAAAATCGGCGTTCCCTTGGCAGGCGGGGTGCAGCCGGTGAGCGCCATACCCATTGTGCGGGTTACTTCCACAACCTGGTTGCCTATCGATACCAGCTCCTGCAGGTTTTTGCCTTCTTCGGAGGCAGCACCGCAGGCTTTCATCACGAAGAAATTGCCGGCAACGCCACGACGACCGACAGTATAGAGACTGTCTTTTACTGCGACGTCATCATTGATAACAACTCTGCCGACCTCGATGCCGTCCATTTCAGCCAATTCCTGACCCATATCGAATGACATTGTGTCGCCGGTATAGTTGTTCAGCAGGTGCAGCACACCCATGGGACCGGCAACCAGTTTGGTGGTCTGATAGACAAAATCGGCAGGGGGAGCAGCAAACACATTTCCGGGGCAGGCAGCATCAAGCATACCCTTACCCACTGTCATCACATGGGCAGGTTCGTGACCAGAGCCAGAGCCTTGCATGATGGAGACTTTATTATCCATCGGGATGTCTTTGCGCATAATCAGGTTGTATTCCGGGATGTACTTCAAGGTATCCTGGTTGGCGAGAGCAATGCCTTTCAGCATTTCAGGCACAAAATCTTTTGGATCATTTACAAATCTTTTCATTATTTTCTCCTTTTTTGAATGAAAAATTTATGCTCTCCAGTCTTCGCTGAGAGCTTTTATCATGGTAGCCAGGCAAGCTGAGCCGGCATCGAGGGTGCCAATACTGCGTTCACCTGTGTAAGAAGCACGACCACGCTTCGCGAGCATTGGGCGAGTGGCTTCAGCCGCATCGGCAGATACCTGGACAGCAATATCCAGTATTTCCAGCTCGTCCTTGCCCTCGTTGATGGCGGCTTCAATCGCATCAGTAGTGGGAATCAGGGTGTCCAGATAAGTTTTATCGCCCAGGTCACAATTCCCTCGCTTTTTAATCCCTTCAATAATCGCTCGCAATACCGGGACAATGTCTTCTTTTTCCACAACTTCTTTCGTTCCAAGCGTCATTCCCGCCCGAAGGAAGGCGGTTCCCCAAATGGTTCCGGAGACTCCTCCAACGGAGCTCATGATAATTTTTGCAACTTCCTTAAGGAAAGCGCCCGGGGTGGAGTGGTCAATCTCGTCCCACTTTTCCAGGACTTTCTCAAAACCACGAGCAAGTGAATAGCCGAAATCCCCATCCCCAACAACAGCGTCGAGTTCAGTAAAATATTGCTCATTTTCAAGAGCAGTGTCCGCAATGGACTTGACAACAAATTCAACGTCTTTGGTCATAGATTGTTTCCTCGGTTTGGTTTTGCTTGTGTATTCGTGCGAATGTTTGCGTCTGGCACCTCCTGTATTTATGCAGCCTTAATCGAACATGCGTTTTAGTTGATAGATATGTAAGACACCGTCATAATCAGGAATCTCTCCTTTAATCAGCTGTCCCTTTTCGCCATCTGGATCTCCCAGATTTGTCACGATGATGTCAGCATCGCACAAATCTTCCCGTTCGGTATAAAAGTTACTCGTCGCGATCACACGGATTCCAGCCTCTTTGGCAGCCAAAATGCCGTTGCGGGAGTCTTCAATCACCAGGCATTCCTCAGGTTTAAAACCAGTTTTCTCGAGCGCCAGATGGTAGATAGCCGGATCTGGTTTCTTTTTGGACACGATATCACCGGCAAGGACATATTTGAAGGGGATGTCCTCCAGGACGTTGTAGGCAATCGCATGGGCTGCCCGCTCGTTGGATGTCGTAGTGACGGTCAGAATGAGACCTGCTTCCACGGCTTCTTTCATAAAACGGTGGATCCCCGGACGCAGCGGTAAACTGCCCGACTCGATCAGTTCAATAAAACGATCGGTCTTATAGGCGTGCATCTTTTTTATCAGATCATCGACTTCATCCTCAGGAATATCTTCTCCAAAGCCATAGGTTTTGAGGTGGTGCCTCATGCGTTCTTTCCCCCCGCCAACCTGGAGCAATTCGTGATAATATTCAACATCCCACTCTGTGTCGAACCCCATATGTTTGAAGGTATCGTTAAATGCAACCCGGTGACCATCCCGTTCGGTGTCAATGATGACTCCATCCTGGTCAAAGAATATCGCTTTGATAGTCATATAACCTCCTATGCTTTTCCGGTGCTGCCGAGTGTGTCGATCCAACGAGCGACCACTGTGCGAATGGCATCACGTACAGCAACATCGACTTTCCCCGGGTTGTATTCATCTCGTTTTTCTGAGATGTACTTGTAGGTTGAATCGATGAGTGTATACTTTAGCTCTGTCGAGACGTTGAATTTTGCTCCTCCTGCTTCCAATAAACGCCTGACGTATTCGTCTGATAACCCGGTGCCCCCATGGACGACAAGGGGTGTGTTGACCCGGTCTGCATTGAGCATCTGGTTGATGCGTGCCATCCTTTCAAAATCTACTTTTGGTTTTTTGGTCTTATAGACACCATGCGCGGTTCCAATGCCAGGAGCAAAGATATCCACACCTGTGCGCTCCACAAACATGACCGCCTCTTCAGGATTACACAGAGCAGCTTCGTCCTCAGAGACACGAATCTGATCTTCCACGCCGCTGACTGTGCCTAACTCACCTTCGACGGAAGCTTCACTGTTCGCATGGCAATAGTCGACCACTTCTTTGGTTTGTCGGATATTTTCTTCAAAACCCTGTTTGGATGCGTCAATCATGATGTTGGTATAGCCGACATCAGCCAAATGTTTACAGTAGTCCACTTCCGTACAGTGGTCCAGATGCAAGCAAATTGGTATTGGAGCCTGGCTGGCGAGTGTGCGATACACAGCCACGAGCACTTCTGGTGTGAGGAATTTGGATGGTGTGACGGAAGCCTGGATGATTAAAGGAGCCTTTTTTTCAATCGCGGCTTCAATTACGCCTTGCATCTGGTTGATGCTTGTGATATTGAAAGCGCCAACCGCATAACCACCTTTGGCTGCTTCACGGGTAATTTCTAATGCATTGACAATAGACATTTACTAAATATTCTCCTTTCCCGATAATGATTTGACTGAAACTTGTCCCGGTTACCTCCTTTTTCCCGTAGGCACTCTGCTATTCAGCAGAGAGATTAAAAGTGACAGAATAGAGGTCACCCCGGTTGTAACAGTTCAGGAATTCCACAGGGATACCTTCTTCGGTATACAACGTCCGCTCCTTATAGAGCACGGGGGCACATTCATCAATTTCCAGTAGTTGGGCAACTTCAGGTTCCGCAGAACGGGCATCAATCCGCTGTACGCCGCGCCTTACTTTAAAACCACATGATTGATAATATGCCAGGAGGTCTTTTGAGAGCGTATCAACGTTACTTTCAGTAAAATTTGAGAATTTTTCGTGAGAAAAGTAGGCTTCGTGAATTGTGACCGGGTTTCCTTCGACAATTCGTAGTGTTTTTAAATGAATGACCTGCTCTCCTTCATCGAGCCCAAGCGCTTTTGCTACCTGGAACCTGGCTGGTATCACGTCCATTTCCAGGATTTTTTCATCGACCGAAAGTCCATTCAGGCGCGAGGTTTCAAAAAAATTCTGAAGATGGCTGTGATCTCTGGCGAAATGCTGCAGGGCAACAAAAGTGCCAATGCCGTGTTTGCGATAGAGCAGACCTTCGTCGACAAGGTCGGACATGCTTTGCCGTAAAGTCATACGGCTTACACCGTAGAACGTTGATAACTCTTCTTCGGAGGGCAGCTTCTCGCCCCTGCTAAATTCGCCCTGATCAATGCGCTCACGCAGCGACTCTCTGATGCGAACGTATTGGGGCAGAGCGGTTGTACTGGTGTTTGTTGCCAAAAATCCTTCCTTTCATCGAGAGCCTGACCGAGTTGTATAGATGTCTATATTATAGTTTGTTATCGAGATATGTCAAGACAAGAATTTTCTTCGAAAACCTTAGCCTCAGCTTAACCCGATAACTATTAACTGGAGCGCCTAAAGCTGGCTGCTATTGGCATTACTTCGTTGCTACGGGCACTGTCTCACTTTTTTACTCGGTTTTAACATCAGTATTGATCACCAGGTTGTTGTCGGGACGACAATCGGGCGATTGCAGCCAAGGTTGTTCAAACAACCTTGACAATCAGAATGAAAAGATGTATATACAACATAGACTATCATTTCTTTTTGGATTGTGGATCTCTGCTTAACACAGAACTGCCATATACCCGGAGTATGGCTTGCCTGTTTCGGAGTGTGTCGCAGATGGCAAATCTGATCAGACTATCCACATCTCAGAACTATTCGAACAGGTTATAAAAGGAGGCTAATATATTATGACGACTGTTAATCATCTTACTGGTGGTGAAGCCAGAATGGCTGTCCAATTTTCCGTTCAATCTCTAAATGCATCTGTTATATCAGGAGACGAGCACGATGTTCAACGTATTCAGAATTTTCTACTTGATCCCCAGGAATATAAGCTGTTAAAAGGTGCGGTTAATGCTATTGGCGTTACTCCACGCTTCCGGGATGTTATTAAGACGTTCACAGTGGCTGACGGAGAGATCCCGGCGGGGTTCCGTGTAGAATCCAAATTATGCTCCGATGGTCTTCTGCAAATTGACCTTGTTCGTGACATTTCCTATGATAAAAACGGTATGAAGCGTCCCACAGGAATGATATTCTCAGCTGATACGGCAAACCCCTATGAGATCGCCCCTATCGCGCCGTTGCTTGGCAACCTGACTTGCAATCCCGGGATCGTGTACGATCTGTTTATTAATAACCCAAAAGCAAATATTGGCAATAAATACCAAACGCGGGACGAAGTGTTTGAGGAAATCGGACGCATTTTGGGTCCTGGATGTGATATCAGCGTTGAGTTGAACAACCCTTTCGAACCTGATTTCGAAAAGATCCTCGAGGAAGTAGAAAATTTCAGAGACTTGCTCACCGAGTACCGTTTGGTTATTAAAGTCCCCCACACAGGACCGGTTAATGATGAAAATGTTGCTGAATTACTTACGGGCGACAAACGTTTTTCAATACGCTATGACCAGGCGACAACGAAAGACGCGCTGCGAGGGCATAATCTTGCCCTTAAACTTCGCGAGCATGGATACAGAATTAATTACACCTTGATGTTTGAACCCTACCAGTCTGCCTTGGCATTGCAGGCAAAGCCTTATTTCATCAATAGCTTCATCCGGCACCGCCTTATGCAAACAACAAAATTAAAACAACTGCTCGACTTTTTTGAGCTGACAAATGACACCAAATATCTCGTTGAAATCCGGGATCTGATGTTGGCAAATGACTATCTTCACAAAAACGAACAGGATACCGATCTTTTCAAGATCCTCAAGCTTTCCCGGGATCTTGTGCGCTATCGGAATATTGATAATGAGGTGGGGTCGGATGGTTTGGACGGGGTGCGCCACAATCTGCGATTGTTGCGTCATACGAATTTGTCTGATACACGCCTGATTATCTGTTCAATGGAGGGTGATTACAATTACCCGGATATCGACAGATTGATGACCGATCCGGAATATGGTGATGTAGTAGATCGGGTTGTTATCACGGCGGAACCAGGTTATCTGGCACGTTTCACCTCAACAAACCAGGTAATCTCCTACCAGCGTAGATTTATGAATGCAGCTGAGGGACAATCATAAGGAACATGCGCGATTTAAGCGTTTGAGTTGGTAAAAGGCTGTTCCAGGTTTGGTGACACCTTGTTTGTGCGATTTGATAATTTGTCAACTTTTCAAAATCTTTGATGGGATGACCGTCGATTCCTCATTTCGATTCCACCATGTACTTCGTTTGTAAATGTGATTGCTTTTTATTCGGTTTTGGACAATACCACTGTACTTTTGTGTAGAGAATTTTAATTGGGGAAACGGCGGAAAATGAGATATATTTACCGCATGACAAAAAATAAGAGAGTCTTGATAAGAGGTGGGGGGGATTTGGCAAGCGGTGTCGCGGCTGTGATGCACCGTGCCGGCTGGCAGGTTGTGATTTGTGAATTGCCCGACCCGCTGGTGGTCAGACGCAGGGTCGCCTTCGCTGAAGCCGTCTGGGAAGGCAGCGTTGTTGTCGAGGATATTGAGGGCGTTCGGGCTGAGAATCTGCAGGACCTGGAAGCTATCCTGAATTCCAATCGGATAGCTGTTATGGTGGATGCGGATGCCACGATTGCCGGACAGCTGGCATTTGACGGCATGGTCGACGCGCGGATGTTAAAACGCTTTGACGCGTATGTTGGCAAGCTGCCTCTGATTGGATTGGGTCCTGGATTCTCAGCCGGCATCAACTGCAGCGCAGTTATCGAAACAAATCGTGGTCCTGACCTTGGCAAAGTTATCTGGGAAGGTGCGGCAGAAGCAGACACGGGCATACCCGGGTTTGTGGAAGGGCGCGGGCTGGAACGCGTTTTGTATTCCAGGTCCAGGGGAAGGTTGATCAATTATGCTGATATTGGTGAGATAGTCAGGAAGGACCAGTTAATCGCCAGGGTGGAAGACGCAGAGATAAGAGCTCCATTTGACGGGGTCTTAAGAGGAATGGCGCGTCCGGGTTTGCTGGTGAAGCAGGGCGTTAAAATTGGCGATATTGACCCGCGCATGGACGAGAGGCTTGCTTACCAAATCTCTGACAAGGCGCTGTTGACCGGAGAAGCTGTTTTGGCAGCGTTTAACCAGATTCTGAGTGACCTGTAATGATCGTTGAATATATCCAGCATTTGCGCGTAGCAAAGCCGTTGGCGGTCGCTATTGTTGGCGCCGGGGGAAAGACAACCTTAATGAAAGAACTTGGCTGTCTCTTGCCTGGAATGTTAATTAGTACCACGAGCACCAAGCTAGCCGCTGATACAGCCTTGTTTTTTGACAGGCATGCTCAACTTAAAGGAAAGCAACCAGTTTTTGGCTTGTTCGATGAGCCTCAGGTAAAAAAGATGCTGATAACCGATCACACTTTTAATGATGAAAAGAAGCTGGAAGGATTAAACCCACACCAGTTGGAATCTTTACATCAGCTTTGCCATGAGAATCAAGCCACCTTACTGATTGAAGCAGACGGAGCCAGGCACAGGCAATTGAAGGCGCCGGCAGTCTGGGAACCAGTCATTCCGCCTTTTTCGAACCTGGTCATTTATGTGGTTGGCTGTGAGATTTTCGGAAAAACTTTGAACGAAGATAATGTCTTTCGCAGTGAAATCTTTGCCTCATTGACAAACAGCAGTCCGGGAGAGCTAATTCATCCCGGGATGCTTTCAAGGTACTTGCGCCATCCTGAAGGTGGGCAAAAGGGAATTCCTGGAAGCGCTAAAAAGCTGCTCTTTTTTACCCAATTTGCTTCTCAATTTTCGCACCTGGCAGAGATTGAAATGGTTGTAAACCACCTCGATGGAGCTTTTGATTCCGTTTTTGTAGGATTGTTTAGCAAGGGTGGAGAACGCCATCTGATGCAATCACGTAAGCTTCTTTGAATCTAAAAAAAACTATCATGACCTCAAGCTTTGGTATTGACTGATAAGTCAAAGGCTTTCCAACGCAGGATAATATTTCTTCGGGTTTTATTAGAACCATCAGTGAAGCGAATTGTTTCGGTTATGATTAAACGCGAAAGAAATGAGTGAACTTAAATGCAAAAATTATTTGAAAAATACTACAAAATCTTCCAGTTGGAAGGCAGCCAGGGTTACAAAGACAAGGCTGTGATGGGCGGGATGAGAGCCCTGGCAACCCGCTGGCCTTCCGAAGCCAGGGAGAATGCTGTTTCTGAAAATCTGATTCCTGTTGTTTCTTCGATCCTTAATCATTATCCCGATCTGGACGAAAGCGACCGTCGTAAAGCCTTATTGGAAATTGGCGATTGCCTCTCAATCCCCAACATTCACAGCTTGCCCGAGTTTATCCCCAATGAGGCTCCTCCATCGCAAACTGAACACGCGAAACGAACAGAGCCAAAGCAGCAATTGGCAGCGGAAACCAGGACACCAACTGCCCAACCTGAAGAGCAAGTTGTCCGTTCCAGGGTGAACATACGTCTGCGTGAAATCGCCAGCAAGCCGATGGGTGATGCCACGTATGGGCTGGACGTACCTGTGGATGTCATCCGCGGGGTTGGCGAAAAGCAAGCCAGTCACCTGGTGAAAATGGGTGTCAGGCAAATAAAGGACCTGCTCTACCTTTTCCCCAGACGATACGACGACTATTCGAAGCTGAAAACGATTAACCATTTGGTTTATGGCGAAGAGATTACGATTCTCGCCAAGGTTATCAGCGTTGAGGCGTTTAAGACGAAAAAAGGGAAAAGGTTGGTCGAAGCTGTCGTTTCGGACACAACCGGAGCTTTGCGCCTGCTCTGGATGAACCAGGATTGGCACTTGCGCTACCTCAAAAAAGATTTGTTCATCTCGATATCGGGCAAAATTGATACCTACCTGGGGCATCCGGTCATTTGGTATCCTGATTATGAGCCGATCGACCGGCAGCAGCTGCATACAAACCGTATCGTGCCGGTATATCCCCTCACCGCTAAAATCACTCAACGTTGGCTGCGACGAACCCAATTTAACACTGTCCGTTATTGGGCGCCGAGAGTGAGCGACTTTTTGAACGAGGATATTCGCTCGAAAGCAAAGGTGCTGAACACAACCGATGCTTTACTGCAAATCCATTTCCCTGAAAACCAGGAAGCCCTGGAGGCTGCCCAGCGAAGATTTGCCTTTGACGAAATCTTCCTGCTGCAGGTTGGTATTCTGCAGCAAAAGAGGATGTGGCAGCAATTACAGGGACATGCCTACCATGTAACCGATGAGTGGCTGGATGAGAGAATTAAGGCACTGCCCTATGAACTGACCGCTTCACAGCGTAAAGCAGTTGACGAGATCCGGACCGACCTCTCGCAGGAACATCCAATGAACCGCTTGCTGCAGGGCGATGTTGGTTCAGGGAAGACCATCGTAGCAGTTTTGGGAATGGCAATGGTGATTGAGTCGGGAGCACAAACCGCGATCATGGCGCCGACAGGCATCCTGGCGGAGCAGCATTACCAGACCATTCGCTCTTTGCTGACCGTGGAAAACCCCAAACAGGCAGCCTATCTGGAAGGCGGGCAGGTGCGCTTATTGACTGGAGATACCTCCCAGGCAGACAGAGCAGAGATCCATGCAGGCTTGGAATCGGGTTACATCAAAGTGCTGATCGGTACGCACGCACTGATTGAAGACCCGGTCAAATTCCAAAACCTGCAAATGGTCGTTGTCGATGAGCAGCACCGCTTTGGTGTTGCCCAAAGAGCGGCATTACGGGCAAAGGGTGATAATCCGCACCTGTTGGTGATGACAGCCACGCCAATTCCGCGCTCACTGCAATTCACTATTTTTGGAGACCTGGATGTGAGTATCATGGACGAGCTGCCGGCTGGGCGCATGCCCATTCAGACCTTCGTCGTCTATCCAACCGAGCGTGAACGGGTATATCGGAAGATCAGAAGCGAAGTTGAACATGGCAACCAGGTGTTTATCATTTATCCGTTGGTAGAAGCCGGTGAAAATGAAGAAATAAAAGCTGCTGTTGATGAACAGGTGCGCCTGCAGCAGGAAATTTTTCCCGATCTGAAGATAGGGCTGGTGCATGGCAGATTACGCCCTGCTGAAAAAGATCAGGTGATGCTGGCTTTCAGGGAAAAAGCTTTTGATATCCTGGTATCAACCTCCGTTGTCGAGGTTGGGGTGGACATCCCCAATGCGACTGTGATGGTGATCGAAGGCGCTAATCATTTTGGCTTGTCGCAGCTGCACCAATTCAGAGGTCGGGTTGGTCGCGGAGATGCGCAGTCGTATTGCTTCCTGATTCCGGATAATGATAATGCGGTTGAAAACCGACGTCTGCAGGTGATGACAGAGACCAACGACGGATTTAAGTTGGCTGAAATCGATTTGCAGGAAAGAGGTCCCGGAGATTTTCTCGGCACAAGACAGGCAGGAGCGCTGAATCTGCAGGTTGCCAGCCTGGCAGATATCAACCTGATTAAAGAAGCCAGGGAAATTGCCGAAGAGATCCTGGCAGAAGACCCTGACCTGACCGATGGGGAATATCTGACATTAAAAGATGCGCTGGAGGTCTTCTGGCCTCAAACTGATGGCGCAGGAGATGTGAGCTGATGAGAAAAGTGCTTTTCCCGGGAACATTTGATCCTGTTCATTACGGACATATTGATATCGCAACCAGAGCAGCGAATTTGTTTGACCAGGTGGTTGTCGCTGTCTATGACAAACCGATGAAGTCCCTTCTGTTCAACCCGGAACAACGGATTGCCATGACGACAACTGCTTTTACAGAAATTGAAAACATCAGTGTGGTCGGTTATTCGGGGTTGACTGTTGTTTTTGCCCGTGAAATTGGCGCGCAAGCTATCGTCAGAGGTCTGCGTGTTTTTTCCGATTTCGAATATGAATTCAGAATGGCTTTGGCAAATGACCGACTCGATTCAGAAATTGATACCATCGCGCTGATTACTTCCGAAGAAAACACCTTCCTGTCGTCCTCTACAGTCAAAGAAATCGCCTCCTTTGGCGGGGATGTTTCCAGCATGGTGCCGCCAACCGTACACCAGGCGTTGAGGGAGAGGTTCCCGGAATGAAAAACCGAGCAGGATGGTAAATGATCGGGCACGAAAGATGCAACGTTATTCTTGATTAGAATGTATTGTTTTTCAGATGGAGAGAATTATGGACATCTTACACTTGGTTGATCGATTAGAAGAGTTGTTCAATAACAGCAAACCGATTCCATTGTCACGAAGTGTCGTGGTGGATGAAAACTCGTTCATGGATATTATCGATCAGATGAGGATATCCATACCAGACGAGATAAAAAAGGCGCAACAAGTAATCGCTCAAAAAGACCGCATCCTTGCCCAGGCGCAGGAAGAAGCCAACCGGACAGTCTCAATAGCACGTGAAAAAAGCGAACGGATGGTGGAAAAATCTGACATCTATCAATCTGCCCAGACAAAAGCCGATGATATCACCCGGCAGGCTCAACTGGTCGCCCAGCAAACCCAGCACGATGCTGATCGTTATGTTGCGGACACACTGGTTGGGTTGGAAAGAGAATTGAAAAGAGTGTTGAACCAGGTTGAAAACGGAATTAAAGCCCTGCAACCTGAAGATAATGACGGTTAATTGTTCAGAACAGACAAAAAACACCGCGGCTTGTTGCGCAGCCGCGGTGTTTATATTTAAACGGCTGAGATTGCTCAAGCCGTATCGTCGGAATCGCTTTTTGAGGCTGCTTTGCGGCTGCGCTTTTTTGCGGGTCGTAAGCCGTTTTGATATTTTAGCTCCCCGACGATGGAGTTTTCGAGCACCGTGTCCATGTGGTCGACCAAAACTATCACAAGTTCCTCGCGTATCCGCTGCGGAACTTCGACGAGGTCCTTTTCGTTCTTTGTGGGAATTAAAACCTTCTTAAGACCCGAACGATGGGCGGTAAGCACTTTTTCCCGTACTCCGCCAATCGGCAGAACCCTTCCCCTGAGTGTAATTTCTCCGGTCATGGCTACTTCATGGCTGACAGGCACGCCCAAAACGGAAGAAATTAAAGCTGTGGCGAGCGTGATCCCCGCGCTGGGTCCATCCTTGGGGATGGCTCCCTCGGGGACATGGATGTGAATATCGGTTTCTTCAAAAAAATCATCGGGGATCTCAAATAATTTTTGCTTTGACTTCAGGTAGCTTAGAGCTGCCTGGGCAGATTCCTGCATGATTTCACCGACCTGACCTGTAATCTGAAGATTGCCCTTGCCGGCAACCACCAATACTTCGACAGGCATTATTTCCCCACCGTTCTCCGTCCATGCGATCGCGGTCGCCATTCCAATTTCATCCTTCGCTTCCGCGGTCATCGGGAAGAATTCAATTGGACCGAGCAGTTCGCTCACCAAATTAGGATCGACAAGAGTGGGGAATTCGCTGCCTTCCGACTTTTTCGTGGCAATTTTACGCAGCACAGTGCCAATTTCCCGTTCGAGGTTGCGCACACCGGCTTCATAGGTGTAACTGGCGATAATCAATCGCAGCGCTTCATCTGTGAACTCGATCGGTTCTTCATCCAGTCCGTTTTCCAACATCTGATCAGGAATCAGAAACTGCCTGGCAATGGCAATTTTGTCCTCTTCGATATATCCAGGAAACTCGATTATTTCCATGCGGTCAAGCAGCGCGGGCGGAATGGTCGCAAACGTGTTGGCGGTAGTGATGAAGAACACCTTTGAAAGATCGTATGGCACTTCAATATAGTGGTCGGAAAATGAAAAGTTTTGTTCCGGATCGAGCACTTCGAGCAGGGCAGCGGAAGGGTCGCCGCGAAAATCAGCACTGAGTTTGTCAATCTCATCGAGCATGAACAGGGGGTTGACCACTTTAGCCTTGGTCATGGTCTGCAATATTCTTCCTGGCATCGAACCGATATAAGTGCGCCGGTGACCCCGGATTTCAGCTTCATCATGTACACCGCCCAGGGACATACGCACGAACTTCCGGTTCATCGCGGAAGCGATCGACTGTCCCAGCGAGGTCTTGCCGGTACCCGGAGGACCAACAAAACACAAGATCGGCAGCCGATATTTCTTAGGACGCAGGCTTCTTACTGCCAGGAATTCGACGACCCGATCTTTTGCTTTTTTGAGCCCATAATGATTTTTATCCAGAACCTCGCGGGCTTTGCAGACATCCAGATCATCTTCAGTTTCTTCTGACCAGGGCAGGTCGAGCAAGTAATGCAGGTAACTCGAGATCATGCTGTTTTCAGGCGAGAGCGGCGGGGCGGAACGAAGACGGTTTAGCTCCTTCTCAACGGTCTCGCGCACTTCATCGGGCAAAGTCGATTTTTCGAGCTGCTCTTCGATCTTATAAATATCCGGATCTGCAGATTTTCCTTCGTTCAGTTCAACCTGCAGTCGGTTGATGTGTTCCCGCAGAACAGCTTCGCGCTGGTTCTTGTCGAATTCTTCGTGGATGCTGGTGAGGACCTTGATATCCAACTCCATCATGCGGGTCTGGGCTACCATCCTGGTATGCGCCAGCCTGAGGCGGGCTAAATCGTTACTCTCCTGCAGAAGTTCCATCTTTTCTATACCAGACAGGTATAGGTGGGCACCAATAAAATCTGCCAGCTTTCCAGCGTGGTCGATTTCGAAGGCATAGTCCAGCTTTTGTCGGTTCAGACTTGAAGGCAAACTGGCGAGTTTACCCAGGCTGACTTTGGCGCTGCGGATTTCACTTTTGACTTCGTTGGTGCGTCTTGCCGGTTCGTGAACAATTTCCACTTCAGCGTAATGACGACCTTGCTTTTCAAAGATTTTGATCAATCTGACCCTTCTGCGGGCTTCCATGAAAATTTCGTGCTCATCATCACCGCTGCGGGATGAAAAATCGAATTCCACCCCAAATGCCATTTCCATACCAACGGGGAGAATCGATTTGATTGTCAGAGTTTCGATATCTTCGTCAATAGGATAGCAGACTATCAAAGTTTCATTTTTAAGGATTGCCTCCCTGAGTAAACCCGGGTCAGAGACCATCGAATCATTGTAAAGCTGACTGGTTTCCTCTGGAAGCAGGGGATCGTTGAACATCATAATCAAAGGAGCAGTGAAGCGTTTTTCTTTGCTGGCGGTTCGGTTTTTGCTTAGAAAAACCGTGGTCTCGGTAGAGATGTTTTCAGGATAGTCGGTGTAATCGTCCATATTGAAGAATCAAAGTGTCCTTAATAATTTACTTGATGCCAGGTTGCCCTGGCTCCAGCAGCGATAAAAAGGCTGCCAGTGACAAGTATACCTTTAGAACCCCCGGCAAGGGAAATTGCTTTTGCCATCGCTTCTTCAATAGTCGGTTCGGTGATCGCTTCAATATCGTATTCTGAAAGAAACTTTTTGAGCTCCGTGGGAGTTGCAGCACGGGGATGCAGGGATTGGGTGGCGATCACCAACTCAGACCGCGGCAGAATCACGTTCAGCATATCCTTCATTGATTTATCAGCCGACGCTCCGAAGATCATGATGAAAGGGAGGTTGGGAAAGTATTCGTCGATCGTGCTCACGAGGCGTTCCATTGAGTCACCGTTATGGGCAGAATCGATCACTACTGGCGGATTCTCCCTGAGGATTTCAAACCTGGCGGACCAATGTACATTCCTAAATCCGGTCTTGATGGATTTTCGGGTAATGCTGAAGCCAGCCAGCCGAATTTGGTCGAGGGCAGCGACAGCCGTTGCTGCGTTTTCGACCTGGTGCTGCCCGAGTAAGGGCAAACTGAGTTTGAGTGGTGTGCGTGTGCTGATATTTCTTCCCTGGACCTTCTTTAACCGTGACTTTATCATGAAAGTCTGTTCCTTCAGGCTATGGCTGAGGGGCAGGTAGTCATACTCGAGGTCAACTTCAAAAAGCGGGGCATGCCGCTCCTTCGCGATTTCTCTCAAAGCTTCCAGCGATTCTGGTTTTTGGGGCGAAACCACAACCGGACGTCCGGGTTTGATAATACCGCCTTTTTCAGCTGCAATTTCGGTAAGCGTGTTGCCCAGAACGGACATGTGATCGTAGGAGATCGATGTGATCACCGAAACCAGTGGGTCGACCACGTTGGTTGCATCGAGCCTGCCGCCAAGCCCGACCTCGAGCACGGCTATATCGACCTTCTCCCGCGCAAAATACTCAAAAGCGAGGGCAGTGGTAAGCTCGAAAGTGGTCGTTTCAGGCACCATTTCCGTAAGCGGTTTGAGCAGGTCAGCCAGCTCGATCACTTCGGCTTCCGGGATCATCTCGCCGTTAACTGTGATGCGCTCCCTGAAGTCTTCCAGGTGAGGCGAAGTATAAAATCCCACCTTATATCCGGAAGCCCTCAACGCTGAGGCGACCAGAGAGGCTGTGGAGCCTTTGCCCTTGGTGCCGGCGACATGGACACATGGATAGCGGCGTTCCGGATGGTTCAACAGGTCCATCAGCTGGTTCATCCGGTCCAGTTTGAAGAAACGATGTTTGTCATCAACATGTCGTTTCATGCTGAAGTCGACCCAGCTGTAAATCCAGTCCAGGGTGTCCTGATAGCGTTGATCTTGTGAAGAAAAAGCGGCTTGCCTATTCATTTACCGGGTTCACATCCATCATCAAAATATAACCAATAATCGCGAAGTCACCGGAGCTAAATTGTACCAACAGGCATTCGCGGTTGAAAGTGTCGAACTTGCGTTCCGCCATCGGTAGCAGTGTCATGGTTGTTCCCACCGGGATCCTGCCCGTGGCTGCAAAGTTGTCATAACAGTCATTCCTTGCCCATACTTCGCGGATCGTTTGAACCAGCATGATTGGAGTCGGTGTCACCGTGTACGTTGGCGTTGGTGAATAATCCGGCGTAGGCGTGAGCGTCACTGTCGCTGTTTGTGTCACCGTTGGAGTTAGCGTGATTGTCGGGGTCATCGTCACAGTTGGGGTTCGCGCGAGGTTTCTTTCGTATGCCGCATTCGAAATTCCCCTGGCTGCGAAAGTGATTCCTATGATCAACAGGGTGATGATAATCACAGCCCCCAAAGCGGCTATCAGGTACGTGGGCAGAAAAGCTCGCTTCAGCTCCAGGATTTTCGGATCCTGTGGAAATCGTTTGCGCGCTTTTGTACTGATTCTCAGCGCGTCAATCGCAAAATTCTTGTTGCCGGTTTCCAGGGCTTGTTCAGCCCTGGCGATAGCGTCTTCATTGGCGCTAATTTCGGTCTCAAGAGCGCTGATTTCATTTTCAAGAGCCAGACTCTGCGAGTCGTAGGCGTCCAGTTGGCGCAGATAATCGAGATTCTCACGGGCACCGTTTACTTTTTGCCTTGCAAGCGACGCTGTCGGCGCATTGGCGGCTTCTTCTTTGAATCGCTGTGTGTTATCCAGGAGCGATTGTATCGTTGCCGGAATAAGCAGGTCAAGCCGGTTTCGCAGGCGACCCAGCTGGGGGATTTCGCCGTATTTCATGCGGATTTTTTCCAGCTTGCTCTTAGCGTCAGCAAGCCTGGACGGGGGGATCTTGCCGCTAAGTGCGACCAGGTCGCTCACCTCGTTGAGCATGGCGATGTCTTCACGCACCTCGGCAGCTTTGTCGATGTATTCGGGGATGGCAACAGCGCTGGCAGCGGTCTGGATTTTCCCCAGTGCTGCCACCAACTCACCCTGAGCGAGCAGGTTTTCTCCTTCTTTATAGACGTCAAAAGCCTGCATCTGGTTTTCGAGGTCATGTTGCAGTTCTTCACCTTCGCGCCAGCGTTTAATACCGGCATCCTGAAGGTGATCAAAAGCTTCATCAAGATAGCTCAGGGCTACCTGGTAACGGAAAACGCGGGCGGCACTTTGCGCCTTCCCATAAGCCTTACCAGCTTCCGGAGGCAGGGCAACAGACGGAATGTTGCCCGAGCGCAGATACTCTTCGGCTTCGGCGTGGTGTTCCTGGGCGCGGGTCCAGCCCGGCTCCATCTGGATGACCTTTTCGTAGAGAGGGATGGCAGCCTGGTAGTTACCTCGGTAAAAGGCATCTTCCGCCTCGTCCATCATCCGCTCTGCTTCCGGGTCATGCGTGGACTGAAAGAATCGTTTCAAGGGATCGTTGTCGATCCCGCCCATGTCGTCTGCCCCGATGTTCGTCCGGGTGATCGGCGCAGGGGTACTGGCTGAAAGATCTCCCAAAATTGGTGCGGATGGCGTTGCGCCGAATTCCTCTGGTGGTGAAAATTGCTCTTGAGTTGATCCACCTGCTGCCTCTGGCGGTTGGGCAGGACCCTGTGTTGAGGAGGAAGGTTCGCTTTTAGCAGGTTGTACTGCCTCAGCAGCAGCCCCGGACAGAAGCCGGCTTTTTTCACGACGCAATTCCCGCAGCAAACGGTTGGCTTCTTCGAGATCGTCTGTGCTGACCTTGTCGGAGATCCGGTTGGTCGCCAGGGCTTCGAGGTAGGTCGAAAGCGCGTTTTCTGCTTGCTCAAGGCTTTCCAGGCTGGGGTCTGAGGTTGAATTAAGTAAAAGTTTTGCCTGTTCAATTAATGAACTTATCATAGTAATTTCCTTTCAAAACGACAGCGTGATCTTTACAGTCGTTTTGAGTGCAATACCTGCAGCGCATTTTTCATCTCGGTGGGGGTGGTAAACTGTCCATCGAGCGCGTTATCAAGGAATTTCATTTCCTGTTCATTTAGCCGATTTTGCACGTCAAAAGAATAACTTGCCTTATAGTGTGTTGGAGAATTGGCGATATCTTCCGGTCGGTTGGGTCCCACGGCGACAGTGCCGGGGGCTTGCCTGCCGGTAAAGATATGATGCAGGGCTCGCGAACTGAGCTGTATCATATCGGCTTGCTGAACCTCCACCGAAAAATTAGTTGGCTGCCAGTGACCGATGTTCCAATCGATCATGATTACCTTTTCACGGATATCGTTCCAATAGTAATGAAGCAATTTATGATCGAGGAAGGTAGCCCCGCGGCTGTGCGCCTGTTCCAGGATGGTGCAGATCTGGATGCCAATATCGAGAACCTGTTTCATGCTCAGGTTGCGCACGAAATTTCCACGTGTGTAGCCGGCATCGCAAAGCAAATAGAGGTTTTCTTCCCAGCGTCGTTCCAAAACAAGAAAAGGCAGCCAGTTATCCTGGATGCGCTCTTCAAATTGTGCCAGAACGTCCTCAATATCATCAACTTCGAATACTGCCAGATCTCCTTTGATTTTGACGCCTTCGCCCTGCTTTTGCATTTGTTTGGTAAGCGGGGCAATTTCGGCAGGCCAGATAGTATTCGGGTCTGTTTTGAGGAAACCCGCCTGCAGCATGTGTGTCATCCCCTCTATGCCGCGCATATTCGCGAGAATATTATATTCTTCGAGGAACAAAGGTTTGGCGTAAGAGATTTTGTCGTGCCGCATCACCTTGAAAGCCGGATTATAACCAAAGGGCGAAGGTCCCGCCGTGTGTTTGTATAGAAAAACGCGTGCGCTTGAACCACCGGCTTCGGGGATGGCAAAATCATGCTGACCAGCGGTCAGCCATGTATCGAGGGGTTCTGCCAGGTAAAAACCACTGCTGGCGTCAAGTCTGATTTGTTGCATAATACCTTTCGCAAAGTCTGGCTATTTTACCATTGTTAGGAGATAGGTTGGTCAAAGTAACCAGCATCGCGTTTGACCAATTCGTCGAACCAAGGCAACAGGGGATGTATTGACTCGATTTCACGAATGCCTTCACGGATTTTCGTTCGGTCAGGCGTTGAGAGCAGGTCGAGATACTGGCGCTGCCAACGCTTGAAGACGGATACATCTTTTTTTCCTGGGTGGAGCAGCTCATCAACCCTGGTCAACGTAAACACCAGGTCGCCCGCGCTGTTTTGCGCCAGTCGGGTGCGTGCCATCGAAGTTTCGTTGATCACATCGAAGTTGCGCAGCAGGGAACGAACGGAGCGCAACAGCGTAAGCAAAGTCTGATTGATCTCACTGAAGACGCTTTGCTGCTGTTGGGCAAGCCAGGTCAATGAAGGAGAGTTGAAGCGGGGTATTTCCTGCCAAAAACGGAAGAAGGAGGCTTGCGCCTGGTCCAGATGATAGCTGAGATCGTTCAATAGTTGGGGGAACAAGCCCTGGTATTCTATTTTTTGCCAGAGTGTCGAAAAACTAAACAAATGACTCTGTGCTTCTGAAAGGGCAGGAAAATGAGGGTTTAAGATTCTCTTGTAGCGTGCGGAATTAATCCGTCTCTGTTTTAGCTCAGTCAGAGCAGGCAAAATCTCATTATTCCATTGCCTGGTGGTCTTTTTCATGTCTTTCAGAACCAACCAATCATTTGAAAAGGTTGCGCTTAACTCTGAGAGAAGGAACCAGTCGCCTGCTTCGGCGGTAGTTTTCCAACGATTTATCCTGTCAAGAACTTCATGAGCTTCTGTAACACACTGATGATCCTGCTGTGGAAACTCATCAAGCGATGACAAGGTGCTCTCCCGCGGAATGCTGGAAAAAGCGAAAAGAAATTCCTCTGCCAACTCTTTATAGCTGCCATACCAGGCAGGCAGCTGCTTTCTGATTGCTTCAAGGGAGACGTTGGCAGGCTCTTTCTGCTTTAGTTCGAAGTAGAAAACTTTGAGCACATCCAGCTGTTCAGTGGAAAGCTGCAGCCCTTCAATCTTCCTGACAGATAGCCTAAGACGCAGGTTTCCCTGGTAGAGCCACTGTGTAGGCCAGTTTTGCGCTTCAGCCTGTTGTCGGAGGGTGTCCAGGCTGAGCGCGTTAATCATCGCGAGCAGTAAAGCGTTGTACGTGTTTTGCCATTGAGTCAGATTAATATGGGTGGTGATGGAGCTTTGGTAATCGTAGAGATCCTGGGCAAATTCGGTCAGAGTTTGATCCTTGCCCGGACCATTTTCGAATTGGCTGATTTTTTCCTGCATTTCGCAGAGCGCATCCGCAAAAAGCAGCAGATAATCCAGTGTTGGTTCTGTGATGTAGAACTTCCGGATCGCTTTTTGGCAGCCTTCCAGTTCGGCGCTGTTCCAGCATTGGTAGATCTCGCGGATCAGGATCATCGCTTTTTGCAATTGGTTGTTGAGATTGGCTGGAATTTTAAGATGAATCGCGCTGGCATTGCTGAGCAGCTGTTTGAGAGACAGGAATTTTGCTCCCAGGGCTTCGTTTTCAGGAAGTTGTGCCCAATGGGATGCCAGATTGCGTAGAGCGACTTCGATTTGACTGATTTTTTCCGAGAGCAACCGAGCGGATGGGTCAGCGCTCTGGTTTAGAAGGTTTACCTGTACGTTCAGAATCCCCGCGAAAGCGAGCATCTCTGCATAGACGGTTTGGGAAGATTCAGAGCCATCATACATTTTGCGCATAGCATAAATTGCCTGCCCGAGAATGGAGGCATCTTTACCATCTGCTATCAATCTTCTGGAGAGCCAGACCGCTTCAACCCAATTATTATCAAGAATAAATGAAATCAATTCTTCAAGCGATTGTGTATTGAGTGATAATTTCGAGTTCAGAACGTATTCAGCCAACTTCCATCCGTCCGGGATCTTGATGGCAAGGTATTTGTTAAGCAGCACAAAAAGCTCCTGGACTTCGGCAGGCTGGTTGTTTTTGACAAACGATAGCAGCAAAGCCTGCGCGGAGGAAAAAATACCATCCGAAGAGACCTTGATTCCAAGCCCGTTCAGTTCTTTGCGCAGCTCGAGGGTTTGCCGCAGTGCGTCGTTATCGGCAAAAGCGCGGGAAAACCGTTGGAAAAGCAACCCATATTCAGTGGCACGCATGCTCAGGTAAGTTTCCAGATATTCGACACGCATCTGCAATTGTTTGATGTCCTGCAGGTCCAGGTCGGTTACCGAAACGGGCAAACCGAGGTCCTGCACAAGGTGAGGGGAGGTTTGGTCGAGCAAATTCCGCCCTTCGTCGAAGAGCTGCTGGTAATCCTGCCAGATCGGGCTGTTTTTAAGGTCCGGCTGGGGTTGGTGGAAGAGACCGTTTCCCCAGTCGATGAAACTCATCGTATTGCTGTTTTGATCCCAGAAAATATGGTCCATCTTGACATCGTTCCAGACCACACCCTTGCTGTGGGCTTGTTGAAGCAGCAGCAGCGTGCTCGAGAGCACCTTTACCAGAACGTTTTGCGGAATCGCTTCGCCGCTTTCGTGCCGGGCTGCCAGAAGGCTGTTGATCGAAAGCCCCTGGATCTCCTCACTGACGATGAAAAGATGGGCAGTCTTTGATGTGCCTTCGATGCTCTGATCGAGCAGGGTTGGGGTGTGAATGGTCAGTCCGTTTTTGGAGTAATCGAGACCACCGAGAGCGTTCAGGATTTTACCTTCAGTCTCAATTTGGCTTGCCTGGCGGACGATCGTCCCGCCGGACACATTTTGGAGCGGTCGTTTCATCACGCCTTGCAGGTTGCCGGGCTGGGAGGTGACACGTAACACTTCGCCAGCGTCACCGCTGCCGATTAATTCCTGGATCTGCCAGACCCGTTCCCGTCCGTTGACTGTTTTTGTCATGTGGTGAATTATAAGATAGTCGGGCAAACACGAAAAGCCCTGCATTGACAGAGCAGAAGACGCTCGCAGGCTAAGGGATGGCATGCACAATAGTTTGCCTGAATCTGATCTTTGTCCCGTTGCGTTGATGCGATGTTGTAGGAGGAAACGTGCACCGCACGTTCCGGCGAAGCGATCTTTTCGAAATGAACCCGAGCATGATCCCCTTCCATGCCAGTGTGATATTTGTGAATTTTGCGGAAGGAGCAAGCCCTTTCCGTACAGATAGTCGATGTGCAAATTTTGTTTAGGGAATGTGCACCGCGCGTTCCGGCGAAGCCATCATTTTGTAGGGAACGCGGCGTGTTCCGTTTCGTTTTCCGGTGTGTTGATTGTGAATTTTGGGGAAGGGGTTCGACCCCTTCCCTACTTCATGATAACAATTATCACATGGGAACGCAGTTATGATGCCGGTATCGCAGCGAGCAGTACTCCGCCCGTTCCGGCTAAGGTGACAAATTGCGATATTGTGGCGGATTGTGGGCACGATATGGATTTATGTAATCCAGGGTTCGTGGTGCCCCCAATCACGCCCTACGAGAGTTCACAAAGGTTGGAATTACTGCAAACATAAATACGTAATGCGGGAATAAAAAATACCCCCGGAGAGACAGGGTCCCCTGAAAGGGGATTCGAACTCCCAACCAACTGGCGTCTGTCCCCTCCGCGGGGATTCGAAGCCAGTGTGTGGTCACCAAATAATAAAATACCCCCGGAGAGATTCGAACTCCCAACCAACTGGTTCGAAGCCAGGTACTCTGTCCATTGAGCTACGGGGGCATTGAGCGATTATTATACTTGAAAAATCACTGCAGATTGTAATAGTTATAAACCGATGCCGAGAGGTTGGCGAAAAGCAGATTGGCATGGTCGAAGATCACTTGAACCGGCTGGTGGACAAATATTGAAAGAATATAATCGCCTCCCTGTGTGTATACAATCCCAGAATCACCCATGGTATGCACGAATCCGCTGTGTATTTCGTTTGCCCAGCCGTGTTTGTGCGCGACGGTTGTGCCGCCTGGTACTCCCGCTTCAATAAGATGACCGATTTTATTTTTGCTTAAATAATCAACCATCATCAGGCATTCTTCCTGGGTAATTGCGCCCTCAAAAGCCAGCGGTATCGAACCGCCATAATCCTCGGCACAATAATAAATGTCTTCCAGCAGCAAGCCCATATCCAGTACGGTCGTCTGCCCATAACGGTCCGGACCCGTATCGTAATCTGTGCGGCTGTTGGCAGGCGTTGATATCTCCTGTAAAAGTGGCGAGCCGAGGCTGAAAAAGCCTGCCCAGAAGGTGTTCTCAAGTCCCAGAGTCTGCATGTCGTCAGTTATCCGGAGGGGAGCCAGGTTGGGTTCGATCACTTTTTTGGCAACCGAATCGGTCGATTCGTTGCTGGATTGCTCGACCATTTCCTCAATTTCCGCCAGAATCTCGGGGTCATACGGACTCTCGAGTTCCTTAAAAAGCGTGATCAGCGCAGGGATTTTGATCACACTCCAGGACGAAAAGGCGATATCGACTGGGGGAGGGTCATCGCCAATGCGCGAATGGGTGAAATGCAGCACCCATCCGTTTTGCAGATCCTTAAAGTAAAACTCGACCACCCCATCGAAAGTTGCCTCGTCGATGATATCTTTGAGCATAAATTCGAGAATTTCGAACGACGGCTTTTGCGGGCGGGTCTGGGCTACATCGAGTGTGACCGAGCGGTTTGTGCTCGAACCAAGCGCGTCTTTGACACGTTGGACAGAAATCGGATAGTTCAACTCCGTGCCTGCCAAACCGGAATAAAAACCTGCTTCGCCAGGGATGGGCATAGGCGGAGTAGCGGGGATATCGTAGCGGATGCTGATTTCATTTTCGAGGAAAGCCTGAATGCGCTCCTCGTCGTAGGTAGCTTGAAGGGGGATCGTCGTCGTTGTGATCGGTTGGTTCCAGAGATATTTCCAGAACCCCGACCAAAAAGGCTCGTTGGTGCGCTGCTTGTCGGCTGCCGCGAGCATATTGTTGATCTGAAGTTCAAAGCCCAGCGTGGCAGGGCGTACCTGGATGTGAGCATCGTTGTATTTTAACTCTATCGGTGCCATGTAAACCTGCACCAGGCGTTGGGAAGCCTCCTCGAATTCAAGACCATCAATCGGGATGCCGGCAATTCTCATTCCCGTCGGGAAAGTAGCCCGAACCTGGGCATAGCGGACCAACTGTAAGATGGTCAGAAAGCTTGCCATGACAATCAGCCCGAGGGCTGCCCAGCGGATGAGACTTCCGTTTTTTCGCATACATCCATTATAAACGTCTTAGGAAAACGTATTCCTGGCTACTCCCAAAGCAGGTTGTTGCACCAAATTTAATTAAAGTAACCAAAAAGAGAGTTGCTGCCAGTATGGGCGTGGCGGCATTACAAGCTGGACCTGTAGGATGGCAGGCAATTGGGGTGCTGAATGAAATTGAGATTGTCATTTTGAACGACTGAGTCTTTGTCATCCTGAACAACTGAGTCTTTGTCACTCTGAACGAAGTGACACACAGTGTACTTCGTAAGGATCTTGACGTTTTAAACACAGCGACTGTTTTGTAGTAAAGCTAAGATTCTTCCCAAAAGAGGCTCAGAATGACAATTAAAAAGCCAAGATTCTTCGCAAAAGAGCCTCATAATGACAATTAATAAGCCAAGATTCTTCGGAAACGAAGCACAGAATGACAGTTCGTTTGTCAGAATGAAGGTGCTCAAGAATGTTGGAAATCGGAAATTTTGTTGCGCTCTCACTACACGACCGCGCCGGTACTACGCCACCAAACCGCTCTTCCCACCCCCTCTTTAGAGGGGGGCAGGGGGGTGAGAGAATTGCACGATGAAGGCAAGAGGGCGGTCATTGCGAGCCGTGTTGCCATTTAGCCCTTCAGACGCAGGGATATTCCGCTTTGGCAAAACGGCGTGGCAATCTGCAGTTACCTGGCATTAACAGAGGATTGAAAGCAGGCTGCCACGCCCCCTCATTATGAATCAAAAGTTCCTGCCTTCGAATGACGGGGGCTCGCAGTGACGGATAACAAAATTACATTTTCAAAGCTCCCACTCCCTGCTCTCTGTCTCCTGTCATCCTGTACGTAGTGACACACAGTGTGCTTCGTAAGAATCTTGACGGTTCATTTACAACGACCATTCGACCGTAAAGTTCAGATTCTTCGCAAAAGAGGCTCAGAATGACAATAAAAACCCAAGATTCTTCGCAAAAGAGGCTCAGAATGACAGTCTGTCAAGCAGAATGACCACTTCTCAAGCATAATAACAGACTCTTAATCAGAATGACCGCCTTTCAAGCAATTCTTTGCCCAGGTCTGGTCGAATGTGACACGGTTACCCAAAACAATAAAAACCCTCACAATTCCAAAAACCATCCCATCTGCCCCAGGAAATTCTACTGCCCACACCCATCGAGGTTGTTTTGACGCAGGCGGTTATTGTGTTACACTTTTGCTTATTCCAAGCGCCAGATTTGGCGTCTTTTTATGAGGATATAGGAGCTCTGGCGATGAAAGTAATTTTGACGGGTTCGATAGCGATCGACTATCTGATGAAATTTCCGGGTCTTTTTAGCGACCATTTGTTACCCGAACACCTCGACAAGGTAAGTCTGTCTTTTCTCGTGCCCGAGCTTTCCCGCCGGGATGGCGGTGTTGGGGCAAATATTGCCTACAACCTGGCTATGCTTGGTGGAGAAGCTTTATTGTTTTCGACCGCTGGGCAGGATTTCCCGGAATACGCCAAACGTCTCGAAGCAGTTGGCGTTGATACCAGCAGCGTGAAAATCATCTCCGATAAGTTCACCGCTTCTTTCTTCGCGACAACTGACAAAAACAACGCGCAAATTGCCAGTTTTTATACCGGCGCGATGGCAGATGCTGCCGACTTATCATTAACAGAAGCTCCTTATCAATGCGATGATTTTGTGATGATCTCTCCAACCGACCCGGCGGCGATGGCACGATACATTGAAGAGTCAATCGAATTGTGTCTGAAAACATTGTTTGACCCCGGGCAGCAGGTGATTAGTGTGGATGCAGATTTGCTGCGCAGAGGGCTCGAAAGCGCTCATGGTTTATTTGTCAACGAATACGAGTTTGAACTGATGCAGAAACAAACCGGCTACAGCGAGGAAGAATTGCTCTCAAAACCTGTCTTCAGCGTGATCACATTGGGCGAAAATGGCGCGAGGATACATTCCGCTGAAGGTGAGTTGTTCGTTCCAGCATTAAAGGGCTTGAATATCATCGACCCAACCGGTGTTGGCGATGCCTTCAGAGGTGGTTTTTTGCGCGGTTACCTGGCAGGTCTGAGCCTGAAGATTTCGGCTGAGATGGGCACGGTGCTTGCTGCTGCCTGCATCCAGGAAAACGGAACCCAGGAACATCGTTTAACCTGGGATGAATTTGTGAAAGAATACAGAAAACACTTTGATGATCAGGGTGAACTGGATACAATTGGAAAATAAAAAATAATCGGAGTGATGAATGGATAATTACAATATCAAAGATCTGAACCTGGCAGAAGGCGGTCGCCGCAGGATGGACTGGGCTGCCCGCGAAATGCCTGTGCTTTCTATTTTGGAAGAGCGTTTCCGGAAAGAACGACCTTTTGAGGGCGTGCGCATGTCTTGCTGCATGCATGTGACCACCGAAACCGCCAACCTGATGCGCGCGATGCAAGCTGGTGGCGCAGATATCGTTCTGACAGCGTCAAACCCACTTTCGACCCAGGATGACGTTGCCGCGGCATTGGTTGCGCAATATGAGATCCCGGTTTTCGCGATCAAAGGCGAAGACGATGTGACTTATTACAAAAACTTGCATGCGGCACTGGATCACAAACCGCATATCATTATGGACGACGGCGCGGACCTGGTGGGCACAATCCATAAAGAACGCCGCGACCTGATCCCCAACATCCTCGGCGGTACCGAAGAGACAACAACCGGCGTTGTGCGTTTACGCGCGATGGCGATGGACAAGGTCTTAGAATTCCCGATGATGGCTGTGAACGACGCCATGACCAAGCACATGTTTGACAACCGCTACGGTACCGGTCAGTCGACGATTGACGGCGTTATACGGGCTACGAATGTGCTATTGGCTGGCAAGAATTTTGTTGTCGCTGGTTATGGCTGGTGCGGACGCGGGCTGGCGATGCGTGCCCGTGGTATGGGCGCGAATGTGATCGTAACCGAGGTTGACCCGCTGGTGGCGTTGGAAGCGATTATGGATGGCTTCCGGGTAATGCCGATGATGGAAGCCGCCCCGATTAGTGACATTTTCATCACCGTCACTGGTGACCTGAACGTGATCGACACACACCATTTTGAGGTAATGAAAGACGGAGCCCTGGTTGGGAACTCGGGGCATTTCAATGTGGAGCTCAATATCGCCGCGCTCGAAGAAATGGCAGTTGGAAAAACCCGCGTACGCCCGTTTGTGGACGCTTACGAACTGGCTGATGGTCGCAAGATTAACATCCTTGGTGAGGGTCGCCTGATCAACCTGGCAGCGGCTGAAGGGCACCCCGCTTCGGTGATGGATA
>ENA-UOOK01001852-UOOK01001852.1-fermentation-metagenome-genome-assembly--contig:-NODE-1852-length-27232-cov-6.246458_pt1 | contig 27232 bp, 22 predicted proteins | sample MGYA00245777_ERZ724023 | MGnify/ENA primary metagenome ERZ724023 (study PRJEB28704, sample SAMN03018312) | fermentation metagenome | biome: anthropogenic terrestrial biome; feature: soil; material... | reverse complement strand
CTTGCGCGTCCCCGGAGGCACTTATATTGAGTTGTTCACACCGACTATTTTCCTTGCTAAGTGAACAACATGGGCTATTTTCTAGGTAGCAGCGCTGGGGAGTACTTCTGGTTAACAAAATTTAAACAGGAAAATTGACAGTTATTGCGAAACTTATTTTAAGCAATTAACGTTTCAATAAATGAAGGTGAAGGAATGGAAGCCTTTGAGGAGAAAGTTTTAGCCACCATTCAACGCTACCGGATGTTATCGGTGGGCGATAAAGTATTGGTCGCGGTTTCAGGTGGTGTGGATTCCATGGTTCTCCTGGCGGTTCTCATGCGGCTCCCCCTCCGATTGGGTTTGGCTGTTTTTCATTTGAACCACCGTTTGCGGCCGGAAGCGGAGGATGAAGCGGTTCTGGTAGCCGAATACGCTTCGACTAATTCTTTACCTTGTCATACGGAACGGCTGGCAGAAGATTGGCTGAACAGTAAAGGTAAAAGTTCCTTACAGGAGGCGGCCCGTGATGTGCGGTACCGCTTGATGGCCGCGACCGCCGATCGACTGGGTATCACCAAAATCGCCCTAGGGCATCATGCCGATGACCAGGCTGAGACGGTTTTGATGCGTTTTCTGACCGGGGCTGGCCCTGCGGGTTTGGCCGGGATTCCTCCGGTACGAGACCGCTATGTGCGGCCGTTGTTGGAAGTTGGGCGCGGAGAGATTGCGGCTTACGCCCGCCAGAGGAACTTAGAATGGGCGGAAGATGCGTCGAACCAAAAAACAGTCTACTTCCGCAACCGTGTACGTCATGAATTACTCCCTTTCCTCGAAGAGGAATATCAACCGGGACTTCGAGGAAGGTTAAGGGAGACCGCCGTGATCTGTCGGGAATGGAAAGCAGTCCTGGAAGAACCGGTCAATGCGGCCTTGCAACGCGGGGGATTAGTCCAAAGCGGCGGGAGACTAACCCCAAATCGGGATGGGGGCTATCTACTGCCGATCGCCCTCTGGCGAGAATTACCACCTGCGGTCCAAAGGTTGCTTTTTCGTCGGCTCTTTTTTTCATTGTCGCCAGCCCATTGTTGTCTGGAATTTGTCCACTCCGAGGCGGTTTTGGCCTTGCTGGAAGCCCCGGAGGGGAAAAGAATTAATCTGCCTGGCGGTATGCTCGCCTGGAAGCGGGAGCAGGCTTTGTGGATCGGTCCGGCTACAGCAGCAATAGGAGAGCAGGACGGGGCGAACTGGACGGCAGTAGTCCTGGTGGTTCCAGGGACGACCGTATTACCGGCCAACCTGGGAACGGTTGAAAGTAAGTGGCTGACCCGAAATGAACTCCCTTTGCACTGGGAGGAAGTTTCACCCTTTGAATTTTATCTTGATGCCGACCGGTGTTCTTTTCCGCTAACCCTTCGTCCGCGTCAGCCGGGAGACCGTTTGGCCATACTGGGCCTTGATGGCAGTAAGAAAGTGAAGGACGTGCTGATCGATGCCAAGATCCCCCCTGATGAGCGGGGAGCTTACCCTCTACTGGTCGATGGGGATAGCCGTGTATTGGGGGTGCTCGGCTTACGCCCCGGTCGCCAGGGGATGATTTCCCCTCAGACCGGACGAGTGCTGTATCTTCACTACCGGAGAAGAAATAGGTAGAGTTGTCGAAAAGATGAGGTTATGGTATAATTTCAATTATGACATTTTTCACCTCGAGAGGGGGTTAACTTTTGCGGTTTGCTAGGGAGTTAGTATTCTATTTAGTTTTGGTTTCTATTTCTTTATTTGTCTTATGGACTTTTTTCGGGGTCAATCAGACGGTCGAGACTTGGACCTGGGACCAGTTTCTAACAAGGGTGGAACAAGGTGATGTTTTAAAAGTTACGGTTTTCACCGACGGCCAGATTGAGGGGAAATATTCGGTTGATGGGAAAGAGGTAAGGGATTTTGTGGCCCGCGGTCCCAGCCCTACGTTAGCACCGGAAGTATATGAAGTTCCTCTGAGCCGGGCTGGTGTGGAACGACTTTACGAACAAAAAACCGAACCATGGTGGTCAATGATCCTTCCAAACCTATTACCGATTTTGATTTTTGTCGGTTTATGGTTTTTCTTGCTTAATCAGATGCAAAATTCGGGGAATAAAGCGATGTCCTTCGGTAAAAACCGGGCCCGACTTTATACCGCCGAAGGGAAGACCAAGGTCACTTTCGAGGACGTGGCCGGTGCCGATGAAGCCAAAGAAGAATTAGAGGAAATCGTGGATTTCCTGAAACAACCGCGGCGTTTTACCGAATTGGGAGCGCGGATCCCCAAGGGTGTTTTGTTGGTTGGGCAGCCGGGAACCGGAAAAACTTTGCTTTCGAAGGCGGTTGCCGGTGAAGCCGGGGTGCCATTCTTCAGTATCAGCGGCTCCGATTTTGTGGAGATGTTTGTCGGGGTAGGCGCATCCCGCGTCCGGGATTTGTTTGAAAATGCCAAGAAGAATGCGCCTTGTATCGTTTTTATTGATGAGATTGACGCTGTCGGGCGGCAACGGGGTGCGGGACTTGGCGGTGGACATGATGAACGAGAGCAGACCCTCAATCAACTTCTCGTGGAGATGGACGGGTTTGAAGCGAACATTGGGATTATCATTTTAGCTGCTACGAACCGCCCGGATGTTCTGGATCCGGCGTTGCTTCGCCCTGGTCGGTTTGACCGGCAGGTGGTCTTAGATATTCCCGATATTAAAGGGCGGGAGGAGATTCTCCGCGTCCATGCGAAAGGGAAACAATTGGATCCAAAAGTTGATTTCAAAGTGCTTGCCCGCAGGACCCCTGGGTTTACTGGTGCCGATCTGGCGAATACTCTGAACGAAGCAGCGCTTCTTGCTGCCCGTAAAAACCAGAAAATGATTACCATGGATGATTGTGAGGAAGCGATCGAACGGGTGATTGCCGGGCCAGAACGGAAGAGCCGGATTATGAGTGAGAAGGAGCGGGAACTGACGGCGTTCCATGAAGCAGGCCATGCTTTAGTCGGACATTATATGCCGACGGTTGATCCGATTCATAAGGTTTCGATTATCCCGCGAGGACGAGCCGGCGGTTATACCTTAGCCTTACCCCTAGAAGATAAAAACTACGCGACCCGGACCGAATTAATGGAGAACGTTGTGTTTTTACTGGGCGGTCGGGTTGCCGAAGCCATTGCTTTACAGGAGATCAGTACCGGCGCGCGTAATGATATTGAGCGGGCGACCAAGTTAGTCCGGACCATGATTACCGAATACGGGATGAGTGAAGAACTGGGGCCGATGACCTTCGGGCATGGCCATGAAGACCAAGTTTTCCTGGGCCGGGATATCTCTCGTGATAAGAACTACAGTGAGCAAGTAGCGGCCAGTATTGACCGGGAGATGCGGTCGCTGATTGACCGATCCTACCAGCGGGCCGAGGAGATTGTCACTACCCACCGAGATCAGTTGGACCGGATCACCCAAGCCTTGCTGGAAAAGGAGACCCTGGAAAGGGCCGATTTCGAAGCATTGCTGGCGGGGACGGATCAGGAAAAGCCGGCAGTCTCTGAGGAGGCCAGGCCGTCATCAGATGAGGGGGAACCCGCTGTCCCGGTGGAAAAAGAGGAGCCGACTGCAGACAACGAATAAAATTAACAAGCCGGATCCGGGGGAGCTTCCAGCAGGAGAAGCCCCCGGTGGAGGAGAAGAATTAAGGGGCTAAGGAGAAAAAGGAGGGGTTCCGTTGCAACCTTTCATTGGTTCCTTAAAAGCAAGGCCCCGTCTGACCCAAAAGGTATTGGTGGCGGCGGTTGTGGTGCTCTTTCTGGGGCACTTGACTCTTTATCTAACGATGCAACGTTGGGAGTCGGGGATCGGGAAGGTTTTAAGCAACCCGCTCAATATATTGTTGCTGGGGGTTGATGAGCCTAACCTTGATGCCCAGGGTGAATTAGAACTGCCCCGGACCGACACCATGCTTTTTCTGGCCGTCAGGCCGGATCAGGGACGGGTTGGACTTTTTTCGATTCCCCGCGACAGTCTGGTTGAGATTCCCGGTTTTGGGATGGAACGGATTAATATGGCTCACGTTTACGGAGGCTATGATTTAACCAAGGATTTGGTGGAAAAGATCATGGAGATGCCGGTTGACCGGTATCTGATGCTTAATTTCCAAAGTTTTGAGGAAATTGTCGATCTGGTTGGCGGGGTTGAAGTGACCGTAGACAAACGGATGCTTTACGAAGACCAAGCGGCCGGCCTGCGGATTGATCTACAACCCGGTCGACAGACGCTTAATGGGGATCAGGCCTTAGGTTATGTCCGCTACCGCCGGGACCCCCTCGGTGATATTACCCGTACGCAGCGGCAACAACAATTTATGGCCGCCCTGGTGCACAAGCTAAAGGAAGGGGCGACCATCCGGCGGGTACTGGCAAACCTCCCGAAAGCTTTGGCGATCGGTAACGAATATGTGCGTACCGATTTAGAAATTATTGAGCTTGCCGGGTTATACCTATTCTTTAAAGATCTTGATTTACAGGAAAATTTGCACACCTTTACGTTGCCCGGTGAATTTTCCGGGCCTTATTGGCGTTTGCTTCCACGCGAAATTGAGCATTTGACCACATCCTATCGTTAGAGTCGCTCACGCTGGCTACCGCCTTTCGTTTGTCCGAGGTAAGCTGTGGCCTTCCAAAAGACAGGAAGTTTTTAGCATGAAGATGGAGTGGAATAACAGCATGAAAATAGATTTAGTGATCGCCGCCGGCAGTAAGAGGCGGCGGGAATTTTATGGGAAAACCGTGGTTGTTATTGATGTTTTACGCGCTAGTAGTACCATTGTTACCGCTTTGACCAATGGGTGTCCTGCCCTTTATCCGGTGGCCGACGCAGGAGCGGCGGCTTTACTCCGACGACAGCTAGGTTCCGATTGTTTAACTGGGGGTGAACGGCACGGCCTAAAAATTCCCGGTTTTGATCTGGGAAATTCCCCCTTGGAATATACAGCGGAAGCGGTGGAAGGCCGTCAGATTATTCTTACTACTTCCAATGGCACGCAAGCGCTGCTTGAAGCAAATAACGCCGGCGAGATTCTGATCGGCTCTTTTCTAAATGCCGAGCGGACCAGTTCCTATTTGGCCACAAATTCGGAGGTGGTCTTTTTTTGCGCGGGGAGTAATGGGGAGCCGGGGCTTGAAGACTTGCTCTGCGCTGGGTTGATGACCGAACAGCTTCTGGCCGGTGGGGTAGAGGCCGAATTGACTGATGGAGCCAAGCTTGGTTTAATTACTTATCGGTATTTGCTGAGCGGTCCCAAGGCTAAGCTTGCTGATGTTTTACGCCAGTCCCAACATGCCAAGCGCCTCATCGACATTGGGTTTAGCGCTGATCTTGATTATTGCGCCCAAAGCGAGACCCGTCCCTGTTTAGTTCGTTATCAGGACGGGCGTATTACGTTAGACCATAGATGATTACTTTGTTTCGTCCGGAGTTCTTTGCTCGGTAGAGTGCCGCATCTGCTTGGGCGAAAACTTGTTTGAAAGTGGTGTTTTCGCCAGAGGAAACGGCAATCCCGCAGCTAACCGTCAGCGAAAACTCCTCCCCCTCTTTGGTTCGGAAGATAAAGGCGTCCAGTTCTTTCCTAATCTCCTCGGCGAGGGCGAACAGATCTTCAACCTGATAATTCAGGCCGAGCATTAGGAATTCTTCGCCTCCGTAACGGACCGCAATACGCCCCGGCGCTGTGTATTTGGACATAATAGTCGCAAATTCTTGAAGAACAACGTCACCAGTGATGTGACCATAGGTGTCGTTTACAATCTTGAACAGATCTAGATCGAAAATCATACAACCGATCTGCTTTTCATTATTGTCTTTCAGGACAGAGAGAAAAATATCCAGATAGTTTCTGTTATACAAGCCGGTCAGCGAGTCATGCCAGGCCATTAACTGAGTTTCTTTATGAAGCAGCGTATTTTCCAGCGCTAAGCTGACCTGATTGGCAATGATCATTAACTGTTCTTGTTGTTCGCGGTTAAAAGAGAACTTTTGGGTACTGATCGCCATGATGACGCCTATATTGTTATTTTTGGTCGAAAGGGGCACGGTAATGACGGAGGTAATGCCGTGCTGCTGCCAGAAATCCTGTTCAGCGGGGGAAATCGCCTCTTCATTATGGATGGTCTGACTCTTAATCGTCTGTGCGACCAGACTGTCTTCTGCTTTGACGATCTCTACTAGGGATGCGGGCAGTTCTTTTCCGGAGAAAGTCGAGAGGCGATAGGAATTGTTCTGCTCCTGAGTGAAGATGGCACAGCTATAACTCCCTAAAACGCCTTGGATGATGTCGGTAATCCGGGTCAGGAGCTTGGTTTCGTCCATTTCTTCAAGGAGGAATTGTTGGATCAGGGTCAAGGTATAGGAGAAGGCATACTTCTCTTCTAGGCTAGTTTGGGTCAGATAAGTTTCTTTCAGAACTACTTCTTTCTCGTCCAGCATCCGCTGGAGATGATGGGCTAAACGCCGGTCAGATCGGGCATAAAAAAAGGTGAAAATTCCGGCTAAAACCAAGCCAATGACGGTGGCGGAAACGGAGAACCGGTGAAAAGCAGTAGCCGAGATGAAAGTAGTCCCTAAGAACCGGTAGTTCGACCAAAGCAGAACAGCATTAAGCGCGAAACCGCAAAGGGACAGGATGGTAAGGTATAAGGTTTCTCCGGGAATGTACTCCCTGACGGAGAGGAAAATCAGGAAAAAGTAAAGGACTAAGAGATTATTAACGGGGAGGAAACCCAGGTAATAAATCAAAGAGACGGCGACCACATCAAGTAGATCTACCACCCAAAATAGTCGGTTTTGACGAAAAGGTTGCCGCCGGTAAAGGTATTCTTTCACCAGTAGACTGCCGATGATAAAGACGAAGACAAAAAGGAAATTAGGGGAGGAAAAGCTCGGGTGAGTTCTTTTAACCCAAGCGTAAAGCACCCATGCCGATAAGAAAAAGACCCCACTGGTGAGGCGGTGAACCTTAAAATAGCGCTGCAGACGAATCCAGATTTTGCGGAATTTATTCTGTAGTACCATCATAATCATCCTTACAAAGCTGTTATTTAAGCTTTTTTACGTTAAAGACAACGAAAAAAGCCCTGTTTAATATAGTATCATAGAGATGGTTTCCCAAAAGATCAATGCTAGTAAAAATCATTCATAATCGTAAAGGTTCAAATTTGCGGATTAGTTAAAGGAAAGTTATATTAAAGTTAATGTTTACTAAGTTAAAATGAATAAGTGCTGTTCGTCTTTAATTCTATTCGTACTATAGTTTTCGGCATAGTACTATTTGTTCTTTAGGCCTAATCCAGCTTTTGCGTTATCAAATCAAGCTTTAATCATAAATACGACAAAAAAGGAGGTGTTGGTATGCGTTTATCATTAAAAGCGACTCAAACTGGAGTCGACGGGGCAGCGCTTTCTGTGGTCATCGATGAACAAGGGAATAATTATTTATTCGAGCCGTTAAATCTGACCCTTTTGGCGAAAGAAAAAATCCACCTTGAACTCCTGCGTGAACTAAGGCAGCTGGTGACAAATCCACTTACCTTTGACACCAAAATGAAGGTTTATTATTATCACGGAATTGAAAAATGCGGGACAGAGTACGGCTTGCTTCTGGATTACGATGAGGGACTCTGGACCGGTTGGCCGGAAAAAGGACGGGCAGTCACTCCGCCTGCGGAGATCGCAGCACTGGCCGAAGGCCTCCTTGGTATTTTGGTAGCTGCTGGTGAAGAACAGCTGCCCTTTACCGGTTTTCACCCTGGAGATCTGGTTCCTTTAGGGAGCGGTAGGTGGGGGATCCTCGATCCCCGTGTGCAACGGTTGTTGGCGCCTTACCGGAGTGGGGGTGAGCAGCGTGATTTCTACACAGCTCCGGAAGTGATCGATGGTGGTCAGTGGACGGAAGCGGCTTATCTTTATACTTTAGGACTTACCCTTTATCGTCTGGGTACAGGGAAATTCCCGTTTCCACTGGAGAAACGGCAGGTCACGCTTACGGCGATGCTGCGGGAAGAAGCGCCCGATCCCCGCTATGATCAGCCCCAGATCGGGGCGGAATTAGCGGCGATCATGAAGAAGCTGTTAAAAAAGAATCCGCAGCAGCGGCCGGATGCCCGGTCTTGCGCGGCCGCGCTCGCCCAAGCGGTGAATAAAGGAACATTAGAGGCTACTCCGGATGAAGCAGCCCTATTTCAAACGGAAGCGGAAGCAGTTAAAGCGAAAGCGACGCGTAAACGGCAGTGGTATTGGCGTTGGCAGTGGTATAGATGGCCCCTGGTTATCCTCGTCGTCCTTCTCGGTTCCTTTCTGTTGCTGAGCCGGGGTGGTTATGAAGAGCAGATTACATCCTCGACGCCCCCCCTGGAAGTGGTTGCACTTTTTTACGATGGTCTCGCCCGCCTTGATTCACTTCAGCTCGAAGAACCCTTGGACAAGGGGGTGGGCAAGGAGTTCACTAATATGGTCAGCGTTTTACATGTCACTTATAAAGTCCGTCAGGCTTATGAATTAATGGAAATCCCCTTCTTTCAGCTGGAGGATTTAACGATTGATGCTGCCGCGGACTTCAACCCGGAGGTACCCATGTATACCGCCAGTTATCGTCTACAGCTGTTGGAGGGCGATCAATATGTAAAACAGGAACGCCGTGACCGCCTAGTCTTAGAAAAACGGAAGAAAAAATGGCGCATCACCCGGTTAGACTCTGCGGTGTTAACAGAAGAACGGGTACCAGCGCCGACTAATGACGAAGCCGGGACTATTCTTAGCGATTGATCGATAAAACGGAAAAAGCTTAAACTAAAGAAAAAACGCTGAGGAGGAAGAAAGTTGAAAGAATTAGCGGAAATTTTACTCACTCCGGAACAGATTGCTGCCCGCGTTCAAGAGCTGGGAGCGGAGATCACCGCGGATTACCAGGGTAAAGAGCTAATGGTAATTGGGATTTTAAAAGGAGCGCTTCCTTTTATGGCCGATCTAATCAGGCAGATTAAAATCCCCCTCAAATATGACCTGATGGCAGTCTCTAGTTATGGAGCGTCAACAAGAACCTCCGGGGCGGTCCAGATCCTGAAAGATATTGAAATGGAACTGGAAGGACGACATGTTTTGGTGGTGGAAGATATTATCGATACCGGCTTGACCCTAAAGTATTTATTAAATAATCTAAAAGCCCGTCACCCATCTAGTCTTAAGGTCTGCACGCTTTTGGACAAACCCAGTCGGCGTGAAGTCGAAATTAGGCCCGAATACAATGGGTTTGCCATTCCGGACCGCTTCGTGGTCGGCTATGGCTTGGATTATGCCGAGCGGTTCCGGGAATTACCCATGATTGGTGTCTTAAAACCCGAGGTTTATGAGGGAAAATAACCCACAAGTTTTCGAGCAGTATGATCCGGTCAGCGTTGGGTAAAATACTAGGGACATACTTTGCAAGGGAGGAGCCAAGGGGAATGCCCAGACGGAAACTGGAAGAGGTTGTGGACGGAATTTTTATGGAGCCGACCCCGATCACCGTTGGTGATGAAGTGAGAATGAAGTATCAAGGCAAGCTGGCCACAAAGGGCGTCGATAATATTTATTTACGCGCCGGCTATGGCTTTGGGGACTGGACCGATGTGCAAGATATTAAAATGAAGCGGGGACGGGATGGAAGTTGGTCCGCTTCTTTAGTGGCCAATGATCCGACCCGTTTGAATTTTTGTTTTCACGACGGGAACGATCAATGGGATAATAACGCGGGTCGGGACTGGAGCTATGAGGTGCATAACGGGGAACTGAACGATTAAGCAAAGGCCTGAAAAGGCCTTTTTATTTTGGCCCGAGAGAAAAAAGGTCTAGGAATGAAGGGTGAAGGCAGGAATTTAATTACCGTCGTAGAAGTTTACACTTAAATTATGAATTTAAGAGGGAGGAAGGGGAAGATGGCCAAGATTCTTGTTATTGACGATTCCCCACTCTTTCGGTTGCTTTTGAAGGAGATTCTAAGCAAGGGCGGTTATGATTGCTATGAAGCAGCGACGGTGACTGAGGGTTTGGCACTTTTTTTCAAGGAAAAACCGGATTTGGTGATTAAAGATCTAATCATCGGCGATGCCAATCCGCTGGAAGTAATTAAGGAGTTTGTCAAGTACAACCCTGAAGTCAAGATTGTGGTTTGTAGTACGGCAACACAGAAAAGCTTGATTTACCAAGCAATTAAAGCCGGCGCCCAGGATTTTCTGATCAAACCTTTTCATACCGATGAAGTAACGCAGATCATCCATCGCCTTTTAGCGAATTAGTGCGAACTACCAGATCTTTGCTGAAGGGAATTGGTCGGTGAGCCCGAAAATACATAAATAACGGTAGTGCAGACAAGTAAAGACGAAACTAGATAATCTTAGTAAACAACGCAGCAAACAAAGGAGTAATGAACATGGCAAAGAAAAGTCCCGGCTTTTACTTGGTTTTCGTGATCACCATCCAAATTCTACTCGTCTTTTCCCTGAGTTTAATGGCGAAGGGTGCCGCTCCCCCAGGTGAATCCCTTAATTTCCCTAGTCGCTTTGACTTAGTGGATGCGGACTTCAACGGAACCCCGGATCATCTCGGTTATTTCCTTACACTCCCGACGGAGTCCCGGCCCGACGTATTTTGGGTCTGTGGTGAGCTACAAGCGATGATTAATAATCAATGGCGGACGATTGATTATACCGCCCGTTCTTTTGGCCAGGAGAGTGGCGCGGAGATTGCCCTGTACTTTTATGGCGGCGAGCTTCAACGGCTGCAAGTGGACGGACCTTTTCGGATTATGATCGAGCTGAAAGGGGTAAATCTTGATTCGTCAGGGGTTGGCGGTTTTTCTCCCGCTTATCGCCATGACTTGTTTGAAGCCGCGGATGTTGTTTTGACCAACCAGGGGCCATTTTCCACGGGACAGATCAAAAATGTGATTCATTCCTGGGCAGGACAAGAAGGGTTGGCGCTTGGACCGCTAGAGACGGCGACTTTTACCTTTGACCGATGGCGCTTTGATTTTCGGGGGGCAAGCGGCGGAGCGGGTAAACGAATCTGGTATGCGCCGACTGGGGAGATCAACTGGGCAGATCAGTCATATTAGTCATTACCCTAGCTACCGCCAGGGTAATGACAAGCCCCGGAGGCGCTATAATTTGAGTTGTTCACGCCGACTGCTCTTCTTTGCTAAGTGAACAACATGGGCTATTTTATAGTTAGGCCGAAGAAAAGGTCCGGGCTACCGGATCTTTTTTCTAATAATTACAAACAAGCTTTTTGCTATGGTAACACAAAACATTAAGGACAACTGACCAAAGGGGGGAAAGCAGATGGATCTATTCAGTGCGGCCAGCGCGTCCCAGCGGAAGCGGGAGGCCCCCTTGGCCACCAGGATGCGTCCGGAGCGTTTCGAGGATTTCGTCGGACAGCAGGAGATTGTCGGCCCGCAGCGGTTATTACGCCGGGCGATTGAAGCCGACCGGTTGACCTCGATGATCTTCTACGGACCACCGGGGACCGGTAAAACCACCTTGGCGTTCTTAATTGCCAAGTATACGAAGGCCCATTATGAAACGGTAAATGCGGTTTCAACGGGGGTGGCGGAGCTTAGAAGATTGATTAGCGAAGCCAAAGAGCGTTCCCTCCTGCATGGGCAGCGGACGGTGGTTTTCATCGATGAGATTCATCGTTTTAATAAAGGGCAGCAGGATGCTCTACTCCCGGCGGTCGAGGATGGCACGATCATCTTATTGGGGGCGACGACGGAAAACCCCTATTATGAAGTGAATACCCCGCTCCTCTCCCGCTCCCGGGTTTTCCGGCTCCGCTCTTTGAATGACGATGAGCTGAAAGAGGTGATCAACCGGGCCATCAACGATCGACAGCAGGGATTGGGCGAACTGCAAGTGATCCTGGAACCGGCGGCCTTGGAACATCTGGTTGGCGTCGCGGAAGGCGATGCGCGGGTGGCGTTAAACGGGTTAGAATTGGCGGCGCTCACCACTGAACCGTCCGACGACGGCCGCCGTCATCTAACCGTGGAGATCATTGCCGACTCGGTGCAACAAAAGGTGATTCGGTATGACCGCGAGGGGGATAACCATTACGATACGATCTCGGCATTTATTAAATCAATCCGGGGATCGGATCCGGATGCGGCCCTTTTTTATCTGGCAAAGATGTTGAAAGCAGGGGAAGACCCGAAGTTTATTGCCCGTCGGTTAATTGTCCATGCCGCCGAGGATATTGGGAATGCCGATCCCCAAGGGCTCTTAGTTGCAGTCGCCGCCGCCCAGGCCGTTGAGATGGTCGGGTTACCGGAAGCACGGATTCCCATGGCGCAGGCGGTTACCTATTTGGCGACGGCACCGAAATCAAATGCCTGCTGCCTGGGGATTGATCTGGCCGGCAAAGATGTGGAGGCGGTGAGTCAGGGGACGATTCCTCTCCATCTTAGGGACGCTAGCCACCCCGGCTCGCGGCAATTGGGTCACGGCCAAGGATACCTTTATCCCCATGATTATCCCGGCCACTATGTGCCCCAAGATTATCTGCCGACTGAAGTAAAAGGGCGTCGCTACTACCAGCCTACGGAGGAAGGCTATGAACGACGGATCAAGGAGCGGTTAGAAAATTGGCGGGCGGGGAAGAATAATAAATAAACTTTTTTCGATAAAATCAATAAAGGTTCTTGACAACCGACCGAGTTATTTGCTATAATCTTCTTTCTTGACAAAAATGGACAATCTGTGTTATAATCTATCTATTGGTATAGAAGGATGGTGAACAGGTTTGTCCAGGCAAGAACCAAACGTTTTAGAAAAGATCCGGAAAGACATGGACAGCTTTGTTGGCCAAGAGGTCAGTTTAAAAGCTAATACCGGCCGAAAAAAAGTATTCCAGGTCAAAGGGATTTTAGAACAGACGTATCCCAAAATTTTCGTTGTTAAATTTCGGGAGCGACAAGTAGAACGGAGAGTATCCTACAGCTATGCTGATTTGCTCACGGAGGTAGTAGAAATCTCCATCGGGGAAAACCGCATTGGAATGGAAACAAATTAACGTCGGATTTCCGCCCGCCTTCCGCTAGGAAGGCGGGTTTTGCTTTTTTTATTACCGATAAAGGTCGGCCTGTCGTGAAAGGAAGCGGGGGAAAGGTGTCGAATGATCATTCAATGGTAACCGGACAGGGGGATGAATGGAAATGAACAGGCGGTTTCAAGGCTGGATTATACTGCTAATATTCCTGCTTGCAACATACAGCCCACCGGTATCTGCCGAAGGGCAGATTGAACCTGTTCTGCTGATTAGATTGACCTTAAAGCCCCAGGTGACCCTCCGCGGTCTGGGACCGATTACCCTCTATTACCGATCGGAAAAAGATTTGGCCGAAAAACCGCACTTCTCTTCGGCTTCATGGCAAAAAGTCGAAGATGCGGCAATTTATCATCAATTAAGTTGGCAGGTGACGATGGTTGACGGACAGCTGATCCTCCATTCGGAACAGGGTGATTTAATTACGGGGAATTTACCGATCCTGCTGCATAATTCCGGTAGTGGCTTTGAGCTAAACGGAGCAGACTATCCGGGGAACCTGATCTTATGGCCCGACGCCGACGAGGGGTTAATTATCTTGAACGAAGTTGGGCTTGAGGACTATGTTTGTGGCGTGTTAGGAAGCGAAGCTTATGCCAGTTGGCCTCTGGAGGCATTAAAAGCGAATGCCGTGGCCATCCGGTCATATACTATACATAGTTTGGGAAAGCATGACGCTTTTGATCTTTGCGCCGAGAACCATTGTCAGGTTTACCGTGGCTTGCCCCAGGCGGCGGTTTTCCGGGCAGCGGTCACGGCGACAGCGGGCGAGGTCTTGACTTGGCGGGGAACACCCATAAATGCGGTTTATCATTCCAGCAGCGGTGGGCGGACCAGAAACAATGAGGATGTTTGGAGCGGATTACCGCTCCCCTATTTGCGTTCGGTGGAGGATTTTGACCACGATGGGCGGAATTTCCAATGGCCCAACGCCTATCTTTGCAGTGTGGAGGAGTTGGCCCACGGGTTAATTCTTCCGGGGGAACAAGCGCTGCAGGTAACACCGATTCCTTCGGTTAATGGGGAACGGGTCGGTTTTTGGTTTGGTGGCACGAGCGGGGAAAGAGGATTTAAAAATGAAGAACTCCGTCGGCTGCTTGGGTTACCCAGCGCTAATTTCCGGGTTTTTTGCTATCCGGAACAAACCGAAATCACCCAACCGATTGTCTTACCACCAGGAGCCAGTTTGCTTTTTGTTGGTACTGGGTCCGGGCATGGGGTAGGTTTAAGTCAATGGGGGGCGGCGGCGTTGGCGGCTCGTGGTTATACTTATCAACAGATTCTCTGCCATTATTACGGAACAGAGGTTGATTGGGAAAATTATGCTACAGCAGTCAGGTAAAATACTCGATTTCGGCTTTGGGAAACAAGCGGTTAATTTCTTGTGTAAACCAATTCTTTAAGGTTTCCAACTGGTCCGGGGGATACACGTATTTCCCATAGCCGTATTTTCCCCATTTTAGCTTTCGGCTTCCTTCTTCCATCTTTAGTTTGGTTTGGGGGAACCGTTCCAAAATTATTTTTTTGGCGCGGGCAGTAAAACGATGGGAGATCAGTTCAAAACTCAGACTTGACGGCTGATGGGGCTGAATCCAAGCGGCAAGATCCTCCAGTAACTGGCGATAGTCAGCTTGCCAATCCTCGTACAAGAACAGAGGGGCAATAATGAAACCCAAGGGGTAACCGGCTGCGGCCATTTTACCGGCGGCACCCAGGCGCTCAGTCAGCGAAGGGGTTTTGGCTTCAAAAGAATTTATTGCGAAAGCTGAGTTTATACTGAAACGGAACTTGGTGTGCCCGCGGTGGTTCAGATCAAGTAAGTCGTCGACATTGGCAAATTTGGTAACGACGCGCAGTCGCCCGTACTCTTGGCGACCGAAGAAAGCAATCGTCTTTTGTAAAGAACCGGTTAGATGTTCGACAGCCAGTGGATCGGAAGTACTGGCTGCTTCAAAGTGGGTAATATCCGGATGGTGTTTTTCGATGTAAGCTTCGACGGCGGCCAAAATCTCATCCACATTGACGTAAATACGGATATAAGGTTTACGGCCGAGGGTGGTGGCCAGATAACAATATTGACAGCCCCCCGGACAACTGGTGCCAAGGGCAAACTCATAATCAGCCGAAGGGCGGCAGGTATTAAGTTTAAGCGTTTTTTTAACCCCCACCACCAAAGTGCGTTTGGCTTCCCGGTAGGCGATTTGGGGGGTATCACCCGGGATCCCGAGTACACGGTTGTGGGAAGGTGTAATCCGGATTGGAATGCCTTTAGATTCCATTAGATCATACAATTGTCGGCCCAGTGGGTATTCCAGGGCACCGGGTTCAAAGAAAACTCGGCTTGGGATAAACAGATCCATCAGTGGAACCTCCTTTCGTACCCATAGTTTTTACTGAAGGCGGAAGATAATACGACGGCTAATCAGGAATGGATTGGCAGCGAGGGAATCGACAAGGGGAAACGAGCAAAAAGAGGTGATTGGGTGAAAAGAGAAGACTGGCGGGGACCATTGATTGCTGCGGTCGCGCCTTATAGTTACCGTTATGACCAACCGCTGGCCCGTTATACTTCGTTCCGGATTGGGGGGCCGGCCGATCTTTTAGTGGAAGTAAACACCAGGGGGGAATTGGATCGCCTGATTGGCTACTGCGAACGGGAAAGAATCCCGTGGCTCCTTTTGGGGCGTGGAACCAATGTTTTAATTAAAGATGCTGGGATCCGTGGCGTCGTAGTCCAGCTCGGCCCTGATTTCAACCGAATTACAGTGGAAGGCGTTAACTTACGGGCAGGGGCAGGCGCCCCCTTAGCGCTGGTGGCGGAGACTGCTGCCCGCTATGGTTTGTCGGGCTTAGAATTTGCGTCGGGTATTCCCGGCTCCCTCGGGGGCGGCGTTTACATGAATGCCGGTGCCTACGGACGTGAGATGAAGGATGTGGTGGCCGGGGCGGAGGTGTACCATTTGGACGCGGGATTTACGAACTTAAACCGGGAAGGATTGGCGCTTGGCTACCGGACTAGCAGCCTTCAACAGAGCAGGGGAATTTTAGTCGAAGCTCATCTACAGCTCACTCACGGGGACGAAGCGGCAATCCGGGCCGAAATGAAAGCTCTAAATGGGCAACGGCGGGAGAAACAACCCTTAGAGTTGCCCAGCGCCGGTAGTGTGTTTAAAAGACCGGTCGGGGCCTTTGCCGGCCGTTTGATCGAAGAGGCTGGGTTAAAGGGGAAAACAGTAGGCCGGGCCCAAGTTTCCCCGAAACATGCCGGCTTTATTGTAAATCTGGGCGGAGCAACCGCTGGGGATGTGCTGGCCTTGATTGAAGAAGTCCAAACCGAAGTGGAGCGTTGCACCGGTTACCGGCTGGAACCGGAACTACGGATTCTAGGTGGGGAATAAATTCCAGCAGGAGAGGGTTGCGGAAGGCGCGAAAAAAAGGGAATGGAGGGGATATGATGTTGAAACGAGGTAAACGCTACATGATGCTGTTCCTACCGGTATTTCTTTTTATGCTGTGCACCGGCCCCTCCCTCCACGGTCAAACAGGAGGACCCGAACCGGACCGGGTAGTCCCCGGCGCTTATGATGTTTGGAGTCTGGACATGGCGCGGGATGGCCGGATTGTTTTCTCAGGGAAAGAGGAAGGCGAAGCCGGGCCCAAGATGCGGATTTGGTTATTCAAACCTGATTCAAGTGGGAAACCGGTTCTCTGGACGGGAACGGGAAGTCTGATTGATTCTTCGCCGAAATGGGCACCGGACGGTAGCGGGGTAGTGTTGGTCCGAAAAACAGCGTCCACAGCCCAGCAGCCAGTACTGACCACGGGGATCTGGTGGAAGGAGTTTCCTTCCGGGGCTGGACTGCGGTTGACCAGCGGTCCGCAGGACCGGGATCCAGCCTGGGCACCAGCGGGGGAAACGCTGGTTTTCGTCCGGGGTGAAGGCTTATATAATTCCTCATTAATGATGATCGAAAAAAACGGCCTGGGCTTAAAAACCTTAATCGCTAGCGTCCAGGGTTTTATTACCACTCCCAACTGGGGGAGGAATGATAAAATCTACTATACATTATTAAAACAGCGGAAAACCATGGTCGAGGCTGTTGGCTACCCGGCCGAGTGTTGGGGGCTGGACTCCGGGAGCATCTGGGTTTATGATCTAAAAACCGGAGAAAACCGTCCTTTTCTGGAAAATAGCGATGATAACCGGCACCCGTCCGTTTCACCAGACGGACGTTACCTTGCCTATATTTCCACCGGCGGACAGGAGAGTCCGGAAGGGAAAGTAGTACGGGATCGGGGGAGCCTGTTTGTACTCGATCTAAAGGAACAAACCCGTTTCCTGATCAGTAATGGCGTCAGTCTCAACGGCGGACCGCCCTGTTGGAGTCCTGATGGCAAGCGACTGGCTTTTTTCAGTTTTCGTGATAACCGGCCGGCGGTCTGGAGCCTACCATGGCAAAAGTACGCACAAACGGTAAAAGTTGACTCAGATTGAACATAACATCCTAGCACAGCTCAGATAAATAAAGATCCGTAGACCACAGTCTAACCGAAATAGTTAACCTGTGGTTCTTTTCATAATCGGAGCTTGGTGTATAATAAGGAGCAAGAGGAAAAAGCGATGTATGATGATTTTAAACGGGAAGCAGGCCGACCAGCTTACCTTCAACTCAAGGAGTATCTGAAAAAACAGATTCTCAGTGGGATGCTTCAGGCCGAGGAACGGTTGCCCTCCACCAGGGAACTGGCGGCCGCTTGCGGATTGAGCCGGAATACGGTGATCCAGGCCTATCAGGATCTGGAGGAAGAGGGTTTCATTACGACCGCACCTGGGCAAGGCTCCTTCGTATCCGCAGTGGCAATTAAGTACCAAGCCACGCTGGAACTCCCCTGGGAACGCCGGTTAACCCCGTATGCCGAGGCCGCCGTTGATCTAGACATTGAAAAGTCCGAGTTGAAGTGGGAACGGGGCATGATTTCGTTTAAAAGTATCGCCCCTGATGGGGATCTCTTTCCGACCGAAGATTTTAAACGGGCTTTTCTCGACCGCTTTGCGACAGAAGGCAGTAAGATTCTGAATTACGGTTATGCCCAAGGATACCGCCCCTTACTGGAATATTTGACAAACTATCTAAAAAACAAAGGTGTTGATCCCGAGGGGAAGGAAATTCTGGTCACGAACGGCTTTACCGAAGGTTTAAACTTGGTGTTGACTGGGATTTGCGCGCCCGGAGATGGCATTGTGACCGAAAATCCGACTCATAATACAGCACTGAAAATCTTTAAATTGCACCGCTTACGGATTTGCGGAATTCCGATGGACGCGGAAGGATTAAACTTGGGAAATCTTGAGGAGACCTTGGCGACCCAACCGGTCAAAGCCGGTTTTTTAATCCCATCCTATCACAATCCAACCGGACTGGTGATGACGCCGGAGAAGCGCCGGGCCGTGTTGGAAATCTTCACCCATTATCAGGTACCCATCATTGAGGATGGTTTTAACGAAGAATTGCGTTATACCGGGGCTCATATTGCTCCCTTACTGGCGCTGGCGGGGCAGGGAAATAATGTGGTTTATATCGGGAGTTTCTCCAAAATCCTTTTTCCCGGCTTAAGACTAGGTTGGGTAATGGCAGACCGTAAGCTAATTGCGGCCTTGGAAAGTATCAAAAGAAGTGTAAATATCCACACCAGTTTTCTCGACCAAGCGCTCCTCTTTGAGTATCTGCAGAACGGTTCTTTTGAGAAGTATCTACGGAGAGCGCGGAAGGTTTATCGGGACCGTCATGAGGCAGCGCTTCGACTGGCCACAGCCTTGATTCCGCACCGCCAGATCTGGGGGGAGGGTGGACTCCATATTTTTGTGGAACTTCAATGCGGCCTCAATGCCCGTCAAGTCTTGGCTGCCTGTTATCGGCAGGGAGTTTTGTTTATGCCTGGGGATCTCTTTTACACCGACGGTGGCGGTACCAATACCTTGCGGTTGGGGATTGGCCGCGTTACTGAAGAAGAAATGGCCAAGGGGTTTAAGATCATTGGGGAAGTAATTTGTGCATTGGAGGAGGAGAAGAATGCCTAGTTTCAAAAAATCAAAGAAACTCGATCATGTTTGTTATGATATTCGTGGTCCGGTCATGGATGAAGCGAATCGCCTGGAAGAGGCTGGTCATGATATTTTAAAATTAAACATCGGGAATCCGGCGCCTTTTGGCTTTGACGCTCCGGAAGTAGTAATCCAGGCGGTCCGGGATAACCTTTACCATGCCCAAGGTTATGTCGATTCCAAGGGGATTCTCCCCGCCCGTCTGGCGATTCAAGCTTACTGCGAAGAGAAAGGGATTACCGGAGTGAAGCCAGAGGATATTTATATCGGGAACGGGGTTAGTGAACTAATTGTCAGTTCCATGCAAGGGTTGCTTGATGAAGGTGATGAGATCCTAATTCCTGCGCCTGATTATCCGCTCTGGACCGCCGCGGTCAACCTGGCTGGTGGGACGGCGGTACATTATCTCTGTGATGAACAGGCTGACTGGTACCCGGATCTAGATGATATCACGAGGAAGATTTCTCCCCGGACGAAGGGAATTGTCGTGATCAACCCGAATAACCCGACCGGTGCCGTCTATCCCCGTTTCATCTTGGAGCGCATTGTGGAACTGGCAGCTACCCATGGCTTGATTGTTTTTGCCGATGAGATCTACGACCGGATTCTCTTTGACGGGGTGGAGCATACCGCCCTCGCTTCCCTCTCTGACGAGGTGCTTTTCCTGACGATGAACGGCTTATCCAAATCCCAAAGGATCGCCGGCTACCGTGTTGGTTGGATGGTGGTTAGCGGAAATAAAGCGGCGGCTAAGGGTTACATTGAAGGCCTTAATATGCTGGCTTCCATGCGCTTATGCAGTAATGCCCCTGCCCAGTACGCCATCGAGATCGCCCTGAACGGGGAGAACAGTATTGCCGATTTGACCAAACCCGGCGGTCGTATTTACGAGCAGATGGAATTCGCCTGGCGCCGGATTAACCAGATTCCCGGTCTTTCGTGTGTCCGACCAGCCGGTGCCTTTTATCTCTTCCCCAAAGTTGACGTTGACCGGTACCGGATCACTGATGATCAGCAGTTTATTAAAGACTTTTTAACCACAGAAAAAGTCCTCTTGGTCCAGGGTACAGGTTTCAATTGGCCTGCCCCCGACCATTTTCGGGTGGTTCTCCTTCCGGAGATCGCTACCTTAAGTTCGTCCTTTGACCGCCTGGAAAATTTCCTAGCCACTTACGTTCAAGAGCGTAGGGTGCAGAAGGTAGGTTAATCAGGTTTTACGGAAATAAAAAAAGCATAATCCCTTTGCGGATTATGCTTTTTTCGATTCGGCTGAGTGCTACCTATTAGTTAAATGTAACTTAAGACCAAGCAAGTGCATATTTACCTGTTAGGATTTTTCCTTGGATAAAAAGTTTGTTAAAGGAATCCTTTCCAGCTTTAGGCGTATTGACGAAACTCTGGGTTGAGTGGTAAGATATGACTGACCGACCGACCGTCCGGTCGAGGAGGTGACTAAGTTGACAGATCACGAACAGACGGCGCCACTGGCGGCTCCGGAGCAGGAGACCAAAGAACGAATTCTCCAGGCGGCGTTGGTTGTTTTTGGAGAAAAGGGTTACCATCCGGCAACAATGGCTGAGATTGCTGAGGCAGCCCGAGTCGGAAAAGGAACGTTGTACTGGCATTTTTCCAGTAAAGAAGATTTATTTTACGGGATGATTGCGCAATTGGCGCAAGAGATCAATGTAAAGCTGCGGTCGATTTTGACAACGGAGCGACCCTTTCCCGATTTATTACTAGTTTTTATCAAGGAATTTTTAAACTCTTTCGATCATCATCGCGATTTGACCCAGTTAAATATGAGCATGACGCAAGGTTTAAGTAATGAGCTGCGGGAGAAGCTGATGCTTTGGCATGAGCAATTTTTAGCGATTAATACGGAACTGATTGAGTTGGGTTTAAAGCTCGGTTTTTTCCGCCCTGATCTTGAGGTGAAAAGCGTGGTGACGGCTTTTACCGGGATTCTTTTCGCCTTTGGGGGGAGGCAATGTTTGGAAGAAAACTGGAACCAAGTGGAAACGAAAGCCGTTTTCATTAAAGATATGCTAACCCATGGCATTGCTAAATAAACTGAGGAGGACAGTGATGGTGAAAAGAATACATAGAAATCTAGGTGTGATCGCACTTTTGTTTTTTCTTGGCATTGGGGCTTTTTTGCCAGTATTAGCCCAGGAAGAACAGGGAATAAGCTTGGCGGAGGCACTGCGGATGGCCGTAGCAAATCCGTATAATTTAGGCGCGACCGGCGCGGCGGTAACAGAAGCTGAGGCCAAAGTGGCGCAGGCCGGTGCCAGCCGCTGGCCATCGGTTTCATTCAGTTCGAATTATACCCGGATTGGCCCGCATACGACCGTTAATCCGATTTTGATGCAACCTGTAGAGATGGAAGCAAGCGGTAGTTACTCCACCGGCCTCAACCTTCAGGTACCGGTCTATATGGGCGGAAAATTGGCGGCAGCAGGAGACATGGCCCAATTGGGTCTAGAAGTAGCGGAAGTTAACCATCAGGCGGAATATGTAAGTTTGATCTACCGCGTAATTCAAGCTTACATTGGGGTCTTAAAAGCCGATGGAATGTTGGCGTTAACCCAGGAACAGATTAAGCTGTTGACGGAACACGAAAGGTTAATAGCGACAAATCTTAAACTTGGTTATGCCACGAAAAATGATTTAATGGAAACGAAGATTCGTGTAACCCAAGCGGAACTCGGAGCGGTCAAGGCGGAACATGGTAAGAAGTTGGCCCTCGAGAACCTCTGTAATCTCCTAGGGATTCCCCCCCAAGAACCGGTTCTAACTTCCAAACCGGTCTTAACAAAGGAAAGCGAGCTGCCCGGCTTGGAGCAGGTATTAATGCGGGCGGAGGCAGGCCGACCGGAGCTCATAAACTTGGAGCTTGCCGTGGGGATTGCCGCAGAGAACCTTAAATTGAGCAGCGGTTATTGGAAACCGAACTTAATGATGATTGGGTCCTATGGGACACAAAATCAGGATCAACCCACCTTCAATGATGGGATTTGGAGTTTAACTCTCAATTTAGACTGGAAGATTTTCGATGCCGGTGCGGGGCACGCCGGGATTGCAGAAGCCAAGGCGAATTTGGAAAAACTCCAATTTCAGCTGGCGCAGGCGCAAAACTTAATTCGGTTGGAAGCCCGCCAGAAATATTTGGCGGTGACCGAGGCGGCCCAGGTTTTAGCCTTAACCGAGTTGAGTTTGGGCCAGGCAACGGAGAATTACGAAATTTTAAAGGTCAAATTTGAACTGGGGGTTGCAACCAACTTAGAGTTACTAACTGCCCAGAACACGTTAAATATGGCCAAGAATGATTACATAAATGCGGAATATGATTATTACTTAGCGGTTTCCGATTTATACCAAGCAATGGGGGAAACGGAGAATTTCTTGCAGGAGGTAAGTGAAGATGCGTAAAGTTGTAGTGACGATCGGCATCATGTTGGTCATTGCCGTGATCGGCTATCTGATTACCGGCGGCCCGGCGCATCAAGCCATGGACATTGGTGACCAGGGAATGATGGAGCAACAATTAGCGGTGGAAACGGTGGTAGTAACCCGGGGAGATCTGAAGCAAACCACCACGCTTAATGTTACTTTTGCGCCCGCTAGTAGCGTTCCGGTTATTCCGAAGACCGGGGGTACGGTGACCAAAGTGTTGGTGGCCACTGGTGACTGGGTGACCAAGGGGCAAACTCTGTTTACAGTTGATGATCGACATTTGCAATTACAAGTAAAACAGGCGCAGGCGGCTTACGAAATGGCCAGTGCGAATCTGGCACAGGTTGAAAAGGGAGCGTCTGCCGAGGAAATAAAACAGATTGAGTCCACCGTTTTGCAGGCAAAAGCTTCCTACCAAAATGTGGCGGCTGAATATCAGCGGATGGAGGAACTGTTCCGGCAGGAGATGGTTCCGCAACAGCAATTAGAAGCGGTGCAACTGCAGAAAGAAATCGCTGCAGCCAATCTGACGGCGGCAGAAGCTAGACTAAGTGCGGTGCAGAAGGGAGCTTCCCAGGAACAGCTTGCTGTTTTGGAAGCTCAAGTGAAACAGGCGGAAACTGCCCTCGAATTGGCCAATTTGCAGCTGGGGTATACCCGTGTGACCGCGCCGATTCAGGGGGTCATTGCTCAACTCACGGTGGAAGTAGGGAGTATGGCAGCTCCTTCCCTCGCCGCCGGATTAGTGGTTGATGACCGCCAAATGAAAGCGAATGCTCTGGTTCCGGAGAGTTATATTAATCAGTTGCGGGTGGGCGAAGCAGTCGAGATTGAAGCCAAAGCAAGCGGCAGTAGTTTTAGCGGAACCATATCCGCGATTACGCCCGTGGCTGATCAGGCCACGCGCCAGTTCCCGGTGGAATTTTCCGTGGTTAACTCCTCAAATGCGCTGAAGGCGGGAATGATGGGGACCGTTTATCTAACCATCGGAGAAGGTCGTAATCAGCTGGCGCTCCCTGTTGATACTGTGTTATTTGAGGGTGAGCAGGCTTATGTCTATGTGGTGGAAGACGGACGCGCGCGACGCCGAAATATTAAAGTCGGCCTTAACACCGGAACGTTGGTTGGTGCTGCGGATGGTCTGCGCGAAGGGGAGCAAGTGATCAGTCGTGGTCAGCACCAGGTGAAAAACGGGATGTTAGTTGAGGTGAAATAGATGAGTTTACCAAGTTTCTCGATTAAACGACCAGTTACCACCCTGATGGTTTTTCTCTTAGTCTTAGTGTTGGGAGTTGTCTCGATCACGCGGTTACAAGTTGATCTGATGCCAGAGATGACTTTTCCGATCGCTACGATCTTCACCTCCTATGAAGGCGTTGGTCCCCAGGAGATCGAAAACCTGGTAACCAAACCCTTGGAAGGGGTCTTAGGCACAGTCGCTAATATCGAAGGAATTACCACCTATTCTTCCACGGGTCAATCCATAGCACTTCTAGAGTTTGATTGGGGCACCGATATGGATTTCGCGCTTTTGGATGTCAGGGAAAAGATTGATCTGATTAAAGGGTATTTCCCCGATGGAGTGGAGAACCCACTGATTTTCAAGATCGATGCGTCGATGATGCCCATTATCAATATGGCGGTCAGTGGCGATTCCGACCTGGCGATGCTCAAGAAAGTGGCGGATGAAGAAATCAAACCGGCCTTGGAACGGTTAAGCGGCATCGCCTCCGTTGATGTGGCCGGGGGTTTGGTTTCCCTGATTAAGGTTGAAGCAGACCCGATTAAGTTAAACGCCTATGGTCTTACCCTCCAAAATATCACCCAAGTTCTGCAAGCCGAGAATCTAAATCTGCCCGGTGGCACCGTGCAATCGGGTAACCTGGAATTAGTGGTCAGAACGACCGGCGAGTTTGACCGGGTGGAACAAATTGCCAACTTAAATCTGATGACGTCCCGCGGCGCTACGGTGAAGCTGAAGGATGTGGCAAGTGTCACCCAGACTTACGATGAGATCAGTAATTATGTATTACTAAATGGTCAACCGGCGGTCGGGTTATCGATTCAAAAGGAAACCGATGCCAATACGGTAAATACCGCCAATCGAGTTGTACGGGAGCTAGAAAAGCTCAAAGCAGATTTACCGCCTGGTCTCAATGTAGAAATTGTCATGAATCAAGCGGATTTTATCCAACTCTCCATTGATAACTTAAAAAGTAGCGCTATCATCGGCGGTTTGTTGGCGGTGGCGATCCTCTATGTCTTTTTACGGAATCTTGCCAGCACTCTAATTATTGCAATTGCCATCCCGATCTCGATTATTTCCACGTTTGTCCTTATGTATTTTACCAACTTGAAACTGAACATGATGACCTTGGGTGGATTGGCCCTCGGGGTAGGAATGTTGGTGGACAACTCGATTGTGGTTTTGGAAAACATCTTCCGGTTCCGGGACGAGGGTTATGGGATGAAGGAGGCGGCGACCGAAGGCAGTTCTGAGGTGGGGATGGCGATTGCCGCTTCTACTTTAACCACAGTCGTAGTCTTTTTGCCGGTGGTTTTCATGGGAGGGTTGACGGCGCAACTTTTTAAGGAATTGGCGTTGACCGTGACCTTTTCCTTACTCGCGTCGCTCTTCGTCGCGCAGACCCTGGTTCCGGTGATGAGTTCTAAGTTCTTGTATGTTAAGCCGAAAAAGCCGCAACAGGCGGCAGTAGCTGAGGGGAAACAGTCGCCACAGACAGACCGACTACGCTTGTATCAGGGCTGGCTGGCTTGGTGCTTACAGCATCGAAAGACGGTGATAGTCTTCATCGGATTTTTGGTGGCGCTCAGTCTGATCATGGTTGCCCGAATGGGCGCCGAATTCATCCCGAATATGGATCAAGGAACGGTTTCAGTTCAGGTCCAGCTCCCGAAGGGCACAGTGCTCAGTGAAACCGAACTGGTGGTCCGGGAGGTGGAGGCAGTGCTTGCCGAGCTTCCGGAGGTTAAGATGGTCTATACTTCCGTCGGTGGCGGGGGCATGATGAGTATCGCTGGGGGCGGTAGTGACCAGGCGTCCCTAACGATTCAATTAACCGACAAAAAACAACGACAGCGGAGCGCGGAGCAAGTTGCTGAGGAGATTCGTGCCCGAATTAGCAGGATCCCGGGCGCAGAAATTCAAGTGCAAGCCGCTTCAATGTCGATTTCAGGTACGGGCAAACCGATTAATATAAAGCTTAAAGGGGCGGACTTTGCTCAACTGGAGGCGATCTCGTCCGACTTGGTCAACCTGGTCAAAACGGTGGAAGGCACCAGGGAAGTGGAATCAAGTTTAGAGGAAGGACGACCCGAACTTCGGGTTCGGATTGACCGGGAACGGGCATCGGCGCAGGGTTTAAATGCCTATACCATTGCTTCCTATCTCCGGACGGCCATTGCCGGCTCAACAGCGACTACCTTTAAAGTCAATGGCGAAGAGTATGATGTGGTGGTTAGCCTTCAAAAGAACGAGCAGGGGATTCCCGGGGTTAGTCAGTTAATGATTCCTACTCCCTTCGGTTCACAAGTACCATTGAGTGAAGTCGCCGCGTTACACGTGGTAGAAGGGCCTAATGTGATCACCCGCGAAGACCAGGAACGGGTAGTGACAATCTCAGCAGCCTTGACCGGTCGAGATCTGAACAGCGTGGCGGGGGAGATCAATGGAAAAGTGCAGTCCTATCCGCTACCGCCCGGTTATACTGTCCATATCGGCGGGGAAGCAGAAGAGATGCTTACAGCTTTCCGTGATTTGCTTCTCGCTTTATTATTGGCGGTCATCTTTGTTTACATGATTATGGCTGCTCAGTTTGAATCGTTAGTCCAACCTTTGATTATTATGTTCACAATGCCGCTGGGCTTGATCGGAGTGATTTGGGCGCTGGCGATTGGTAATTTACCCGTTTCCGTACCGGCCTTGGTCGGGGTCATTGTCTTGGCTGGGGTTGTGGTTAATAACGGGATTGTTTTGGTGGATTATGTCAATATCTTACGACAGAAAGGCCATGCTGTGGAAGAAGCTCTAATGCTGGCCGGGCCGACCCGTTTCCGACCGATTTTGATGACAGCTTTGACGACGATCTTAGGCTTATTACCGATGGCGTTTGGCACGGGCGACGGCGCTGAAATGCAGGCACCGATGGCGGTTGCGGTCATTGGCGGTTTAACAGTGGCGACCGCCCTCACTTTAATTGTGGTTCCTGTCATTTACTTAAGCTTTGACCGGATGAGTGTGAAGTGGAAAAGTAGACGACAGCGGAAAAGGGCAGTGGTATCCAGTAACACAATCAACTAGAGCTATTTTCTAGGTAGTCACCCACCCTAGCTACCGCTAGGACAACGAAGTAATGAAAATCAAAGCTAGGGAGGGTGACAAGCGTCGAAGGCTACAGCAGCTGGTCGTTCGGAGCGGCGTCACCAAGCTAAATTACTGAAATGAAAGCCGCGAGAATCGACAGACTAATATTTTCTAGGTAGTTATGGAACGAGACTAAGGAGTGAAGAGCATGAGAACAGTGGGTGTGCA
>ENA-UOOK01001851-UOOK01001851.1-fermentation-metagenome-genome-assembly--contig:-NODE-1851-length-27250-cov-5.649053_pt1 | contig 27250 bp, 27 predicted proteins | sample MGYA00245777_ERZ724023 | MGnify/ENA primary metagenome ERZ724023 (study PRJEB28704, sample SAMN03018312) | fermentation metagenome | biome: anthropogenic terrestrial biome; feature: soil; material... | reverse complement strand
GTGATCAAGTTTTTGGTAACAGAGGAGAAGTATGCTGCAGTAATGTTTTAGGTACGGGCGGAGGAAGATTCCGTTGCGGCAACAGCAATGTAATGGGAATTCGTGACAGAGAATTCAGCTGCGGCAACAGCAATGTAATGGGAACAGGCGGAGGACGCTGCGGTCAGGTATTTGGTACAGGCGGAGAATTCCAATGCAATAACGCGGGAACAGGCGGAAGACGAAACAGATGCAAACCCTCCTGCTGGGACTTAAAAACACCGACAACTGTTCCAAGATAAATATATAAATATATAATTATATAATTTCGATATGAGGGACACTCCTATAAATTGCAGGTGTGTCTCTTTTTTTTGTAATTTTTTGACAGATTATTTTTATGGCAGCAGATAATACTAATTATAAGCTTCATTTTATGAAAGGAGCGGTAGTATGAGCAAAAATAAATTAGTGGTTCCTGAAGCACAGCAGGCTATAAATGATTTAAAGATGGAAATATCTCAAGAATTGGGACTCCCGACAGTAAACGATATGACATCGGGAATGTATCCTGCTATAGTCAATGGTCTCAGCGTCAGAGAAATGGTGCGCAGAGGCGAGCAAATGTTGATAAACAAAAATGCTCCGTCAGACACAAATATTTATTAATGAGGTCATACGCAAAGCGGGCTCACTCCTTTTAAAGGTATGAGCCCGCTGATTCATTTATCATTCTATTTCAAGTATTGAATAAATCAAGTCTTTTGTCGCCTGCATGTCTAAAATATAAAATGACAAACTGTTTCTCGTTTGCGTCGTTCCGGGAATAGTGTGAAAACTTACATTCTCGGATGATAATCCTATACTTCCCATTGCCAGGGAAGTTGCTTCAGTCAGGGAAAAATCAGTATCGACGTATGGATATACTTCCTTTACCACTAAAGGCAATCTGAATGATAATGCCTTTTTGATTGCTGCCTTTACAAATCCTTGCTGTGCCTGAATACGTCCCAAATCTCCGTCAGCATAACCGGAATAACCGGCATAATTGGTTTTTCTGAATCTTAAAAACTCCATTGCCCTGTCGCCTTTTATGTGCTGTACTCCCGGGGGTATATCTATATCGAGAGGAGGATCTGAATAAGGGTCTGTATATCTCATATGGAATGGCACGTCCACTTCTACCCCGTCAATGGCATCTACCGCAGCCCTGACGCCGTCATAATCAACAGTAACATATTTATCTATTTTTAACCCTGTAATGTTCAATATTATTTCGGATAATCCTTCGATACCCTTAACAGTATATACCGAATTTATTTTATTGTTGCCGCTGTTTACAAATCCGTCTCTTTCAATATATGTATCTCTCGGTATGGAAATAACGTCAGCAGCTTTGTTTTTAGAATCATAACTGACAACCATAACAGTATCTGACCTTTTATGCTCTAAGCCCAGCACAAGAATATTTATTCTTTGGTCCTTATCGTTGCTTATTATTTTGAATATATCCGTTGCGTCTGCAAATCCGCCATCAGAGTGACCGTTCAGCCAAAAAAGTCCTCCTATTATAATTAATGAAAAACAAATTAGCGAAGTAAAAAATACTTTTAAAAAATGCTTCAAAGCTATTTCCTCCAAACTTCTGTATCAAATAATATGATACCATAAAAACTACGTTTGTAAAGATTTTAAAATCTTAATATTTAATTAACGGATTAGAGCTCCTGATTATAAGCTTTCTCAAAATCCATTATTGTCAGTTCGGTTTCAAGGTATCTTGCGAATGTATAAAGCACATCGGATAATCTGTTTACGAACTTCAAAAGTGTATCGCTTACTTCTTCGTGACGTTTCAATGTTATAATCCTTCTTTCGGCTCTTCGGCAAATTGTTCTTGCCACATGAAGAGCGGCTGCTGCCTCTGAGGAGCCCGGTACTATAAATGCATCTGCTCCGCTTATTTTTGGCAGGCACCCGTCGATTATTTCCTCCAATGCATTTATGTCTTCGTCCTTTATTTTGTATTTGTACTTTCCTTCTTCAATGGTTGCCAATTCTCCCGCAACAAAAAACAAACGCATTTGTATTTTCTTTAAATCTTCCTTAATGCCTTCGTCTTCTACAAATTTAGCCGCAAAACCAATGTAAGAATTTAACTCATCCACAGTTCCGTAGGATTCCACCCTCAGTGAATCCTTATCAATTCTGGTGCCGTCATATAAAGACGTTTGTCCCTTATCTCCTGTCTTGGTATAAATTTTCATTAAATTCCTCCTAATTTTATTCTTTTACTTATTTCATCGGTAATTCTTCCGAATTCCTCCAATGTTAATTTCTCTCCTCTTATGCCCGGATTAATGCCGGCGCAAACCAAGGATTCACTTATTATTTCTTTTGATATATTTAAACTGTTGCTTAATCCGTTTAAAATTGTTTTTCTCCTTTGTCCGAAGGAAGCTTTTATTACCGCAAACAGCATACCTTCATCTAAAACATCAATTTTAGGCTTTGGCAGTATATTTAACTCAATAACTGCGGAATCAACTTTTGGTCTCGGCATAAATACGGAATTGGGAACTATCATTGCTATATTTGTATCCGCCCTGTACTGTACGGCAAGTGTAACAGCACCGTACTCCTTTGTTCCCGCTTTTGAATTAAGCCTCTCTGCCACTTCTTTTTGAACCATTACAACGATTTTGGAAACCTTGTATTTTTCCTCCAATATTTTCATAATGATGGGTGTGGTTATGTAGTAAGGAAGATTTGCGACAATTTTTACATCGAGACCCTCAAACTCTTCCTCAATAAGCTTATTGACGTCCACCTTTAAAAAATCATCATAAATAATTTTCAAATTATCATAATTCAGCGTACCCCTGTGAACTTCCATCAAGCTTTTATCGACTTCCACGGAAACCACCTTTTTTGCCTTCCTGCACAAAATCTGGGTTAGGGTACCAAAGCCGGGACCTATTTCCAAAACACCTGAATTTTCATTTAAATCGGCTGTTTCCGCAATTTTGCGAATTATGTTGCCATCGATAAGAAAATTCTGTCCCAAACTTTTGCTGAATTTAAACCCGTATCTGTCAAGTATTTCCATCATTATTTTCGGCGAATATAGTTTTATTTCATCCATCATTTGTCCTCTGATATTTTAACAACTGCTTCTTCCAATTCTTCTCTTGTTATGCCAAAGGAATTGAGCCTCTTTAAAAATTGCTTCGCACTGCAGTATCCTATACCTAATTCGTCCCCGATTAAGCCTCTTCTTTTTGCTGCGTTATCATTTCCCGCAAGTTCGTAGTACACCATATCCTTATAGACAAATTCCTGCCTGTTTTCGGCAATTTCGGCTCTTGCATTTTCCAGCGCCTCTATTATTGCTTTGGGTGATGCGTTTTCAACTCCTATGTCTCCGTCTTTATTTGCCTTGTTCCTTGGAATGAACGCGTGCTTACAGTTTTCAATTTCCGAAGCAATAATATTTCTTATTTTTTTACCCGGATAATCGGGATCGGTCAATATTATTACTCCTCGGTTTTTTGATGCCTTTTTAATAATATTAATAATATTATTGTTTATTCCTAATCCGTTGGTTGAAATCACCTGTGCCTCCACAGCTTTCTTGACTGCCGAAATATCAGATTTTCCTTCAACAACAATTATTTCCTTAATCAATGCTTACTCCTTGGGCTATTGTTTCTGAACTGTTCATATTTAATAAAGATTTAATTTTGGTAACCATCAAGTCAACCGCAACTAAATTGTTGCCTCCTTCTGTTACGATAATATCCGCATATTTTTTACTGGGCTCAATAAATTGTTCATGGGCAGGTCTTACGGTATTAATATATTGGTTTATAACTGAATCGAGATTCCTTTTCCGCTCATTGATATCCCTTATAATTCTTCTCAGAATTCTTATATCCGCATCTGTATCCACATAAATTTTAATATCCAAAAGCTCTCTTATTCTTTCTTCATAAAATACCAAAAGTCCTTCTACAATTATTATTTCCTTGGGTTCCACAATAATTGTTTCCTTTTTCCTGTTATGTATACTATAGTCATAAATGGGCTTATTTATTGTATATCCTTTTTTCAATTCCTTTATATGGTCCACAAATAAGTCCGTATCAAATGCAAATGGATGGTCGTAATTTGTCAGGCACCTCTCCTCATAAGTCAAAAAACTTTGGTCCTTATAATATGAATCGTGCTCCATGATTGCTACGCTTTTTTCAGGAACTTCGGAACAAATTCGGTTTACAATAGTTGTTTTTCCGGAACCGCTTCCTCCCGATATTCCTATAAAAATTGGTTTCTTCATAATTTCCTCTCATAGTTTTATTATATTAATAATATACAACATTTTTTCCGATTTGACTATATGAAAATCAAAGAGCATACGAAAAAATTGCTGCATAACAGCAATTTCTTCATTCATAACTTATTGATATCAATCTAAAATATAGACCTTTACCTGTCTGATGCCAAAATTTAATGCATCTTGATTATTTTCCACAAATAAGTCTATTCTGTACCCTTTTATTGCCGAGCCTGTATCGAGGGCTGTTGCGAAACCATAGTCAGGACTGCCGTCTGTGGAAGCTATATAAAGCTTCGTTCCAAGAGGTATTATACTTGGGTCTACCGCAACTGTACCTGGCTGAGCTTTTGCGCCAGATGCCGTTATGCCGTAGTAAGGATCACCGGGATTTTTGCCTGTGCTTTCAAAGGACAAGTCATAGGCTGTAGCAACCATATCCATTTCGCTTTTAAATCTAAAGCCGCCTCTTGAGGTTGCCACTTGTCTTTCCTTTGTCCCTACTTCAATTATTTCATCTACAGGGTCTATATAGACTATTTCTTCTTCCAAGGATCTCAGAACTAATTCTCCGTCTGCAAAACATTCCTGATAAACGGATTTCTTCATTCCGTCCGATCCTTTTTGGACTACATTTTCGTAGCCAACATATTGATTGTTGTTATATACTATAGTTGTGTCGTGTTTTACTCCGCTTCTCTCAATATCATACTTTAATTCTCTTAGCGGAGGTTTGTCCTTCACTGCCTCTGCGATTATTTCCGCTGTTTTTTCAGCTGATTCATCAGCCTCACCGTCAGAAATTTCCGCAAAGGCATAGTTTCTAAACTTACCTTCACTAATACAATAAGTTATAATAAAGCTCAATACTACCGTTAAAATCAAAAATGGGTATATTTTCTTCATTTTACCACCAACCTTTACCATTTTAATCGGTTGACGCCGATTAAAGGTATAAATTTGTATAAGCATAAACCTATACATTATTGGCAATCCTTTTTTTCAAAATCCCACAATTTTTGAATTATACAGCAATAAAACAGTTTTGGCAAGCTTTTTTTTACGACACATTATTAAACGTGCCGGAACCTAATGTGCATTTATCCTCCTTATCAATTGAAAATTACACAAATCAAGCCCTAAGACAGCGGAAATCTTAAGAACTTGAAATTTTATAATACCTTAGTTTTTCTCGTTTTAGGCAAATTGAAGCTTTTACCGGAAGAGAATCTGTTTTTTTGCTGTTGTTCCGGCATCTTATTTTTGAACCGGTCTCACCATGCTGATAAACGTACTCTTCTTCATTGCCTGTGTATACTCTCTGAATAAATTCAAAATCATCGCCCTCTGTGAGTTCAGCTGCATCATTGCGCACCATAAGTATATATTTTCCTTCTTTCAAGCTGCAGTCCACTGAAAATTCAGGAGAATTGAATTTACCCTTGCTCACGGTTCCTTCAAAAAAAGAAGCATCTCCAAAATATTTTGCAGCCTTATAGTTAATAGGATTTTCGTAAATATCTTCAGGCGATCCCGATTGTATAACCCTTCCTTCGTCCATTAGAGCTATTTTGTCGGACATGCTCAATGCCTCATCCTTGTTATGTGTAACCATTATGGTAGTCATGTGATACCTCTTATGGATATCAAAAAGTAAAAGGCGCATATCAAAGCGTAAATTCTCGTCAAGACTTGAAAAAGGTTCATCCAACATTAAAATCTTGGGTTCTGCGGCTAACGCTCTTGCTAAGGCAACCCTTTGCTGCTGTCCGCCGGACAGCTGATTTATGTTCCTGTTTTCCAATCCCTCCATTTTTATTTGCTCCAATAAAGACTTTATTTTTGCATCACGACCTTCTGGGGGAATTTTTTTAATTTTAAGTGCATATGCGATATTTTCCGCCACAGTCATGTGAGGGAAAAGCCTTATGTCCTGAAAAACAAGTACTATATTTCTTTTGTGAGCCGGAATATGGTCAATTCTTTTCCCGTCAACAAATATACTTCCCTCCTTCAGAGGCAGCATACCCGCTATTGCTTTCAGCAATGTGCTCTTTCCGCACCCGGATGCTCCCAGTACGGATAAAAATTCGCCCTCTTCCGCAGAAAGGTTTATGTCACTGATTATGTCCTTTTTAGAAAGCGCAACTTTCATATTTTCAACCTTTAACTTCATAATTATGTCTCCGTACCTACTATTTTTTTGACAATAAATTTTATTGCACCTTCAAACAACATAAAAATAAATATACTTGAAAGTAAAAACACCAATGTATACGCCCCCGCTATGGTCCTGTCTCCAGCAGATATGAGCGGGAACACAAGTACAGCGTAGGTTTTGACTACTCCCCCTCCCAAAAGCATGGTTATGAAATACTGGCTGAATGAAATTATATATGCCATGGAAAAGGCGGAAATAACCGAAGGAAGCATGAGGGGCAACGTTATGCTGAAGAATGCCTTAAGGCTGCTACAACCAAGCATTGCAGCCTGCTGTTCATATTTATTTCCCAAAGCCTCCCTGCTGTCTCCCAAAATATTGACTGTATAGGGCATGCAATATAGTACATGTCCTGCCAGTACGCCTGTTATGCTGTCATTTATTCCCCATTTTATAAAATAAACATGTATTCCCATGGCAAATATGCTTGAAGGGATAATTATGGGAAGCATACTGCCGAAACGCAGCCATTTTTTAAGAGGAAAATCATACATTGAAAAAGCCTGGGCTGACATATATCCTATGACTGTGGCAAAAAAAGCGGCAGCCATTGATATAAAAATGCTTGATACGAGAATTCTAAAGCCTTGAACATTGTTTATAAAAACCTCCCGAAATCCTCTCAAAGATAAAGACTCACCAATCAAATCCGGCCACTGCCACCGTGATGTAAATGCCCAAACCGTCATTAAAGCAACAGGTATCAGAATGCATGCGGCAGCAAACACCATAATCAGCCTTAATATACTATTTTTATTTGTCATAGCTCTTCCTTATACCATCTGATTTTTTCCGCCATAAATAAAAGTACAATGCCGCCATAACCAAGGATACTAAAATCATTACTCCGTTTTCAGCCATAGCATATGGTCTGTGCCTTAAATCCGGATGGCTGTATTCAATATATGCCTGCACGGGCAAAGCCTTTGGCTTTGTCACTCCCAACAAAAAAGGAAGTTCATATGCCCCAAAAGAAAATATCATAATTATAAATGCGGCATTAAGTATGGCAGGCATGGATAATGGCAGCGTAACAGAAAAAAACGACCTTATGGGGGAAGCTCCAAGATTAATTGCGGCTTCTTCATAACTGACGCTTATACTTTCCATAAAGCTTAAAACAAAGTAAGCCACAAAGGGAGCCTCTTTCCATATATATCCCAATATAATTCCAATTCCTTTCCGGTTATATATTATATTGGGAAATTCATTGATTTCATTTATTATGTTTAGTTGGTAACAAATCCTTGACAAAATACCGCTTTGGGAAAAAATTATAACAACAAACAATGCCACAGCTATGTGTGGGGTAAGTATCGGAATTCTGAGCACATTCCTGTAAAACTTTTCAGCCTTTTTTGTTTTTATCAGTGACGCACATATTAAAACCCCTATAGCCACTGAAAATATAGTTGAAATAAGGGATATATACAGGCTGAGCAAAAGCGAAGCCGAAAACTCAGGATTCGAAAAGACCTCCCTGTAATAATCAAGGCTTATTTTATTTAAACCCAAAGCCGGCATATATCCCAATCCCTGAAGAAGTGAATTAGCCACTGCAAGCAAAAGAATCAGCAATAAAGCTATAAGTGGTGCAAGCAAAATATATGGAACTGCTTTTTTTATCATTTCCGCCCTCTTCATATAATTTATAATTTATTTTCCGACTACTTCTTCAAGCCATATTTCTTCTATAATCGGAACCAAGTTTGCCGGCATTTCAGGCAGTCTCTTGCTTAGCAGCTCAGCCTGAGTCAGAGTACCCTTACCGGTATCTACTTTTTCAAATATTTCTTTTTCTTCAGGCGATAATTTGTTATTATCCACAACCGGCAGTGTCTTAAGCTTGTCAAACTGACCTGCCTGACCTTCAGCTGACGTGAGGTAATCAATTACTACCATTGCTCCCTCCTTATTGGGGGAATTATATGCAATACCCATGTAGCTTGTATTTCCTATAGTCCCTTTATCAAACAAATATGTCCTTACAGTATCAGGGTAAACACCGTCTTCAATTCTCGTTGCCACTGAATAAGGGCTGTAGCTTAAATAAAAATACAGTTCTCCATCGGAAAACATATTTTCCTGTTCCGTTGAAGAGGCGGGGAATGTTTTTCCTTCATTCCACAAATATGGATTTAAGGATTTTAAATATTCCATGGCAGGCATTACCTCCTCTTTCACGGTTTCCTTATCCGCCTCCATATTCATAAACTGCTCATATCCGCAAATTTCGTATATTACATTCCTGACAAAGGCAGAACCTGTAAAGTCAGGAAGCGCAGGGTATGTAACCTTTCCTTTATATTTTTGAACATATTCTGAAAATTCTTCAGCACTTGCGGGAGTTTCGGGAGTCTTTGCACTATCCCCCATAAAAACAATCTGTGCCTTGCCGTAGGGTGCTTCATAACCTTCTATGGGATAACCAAAATCATAATTTGTTTCGGAATCCTCAGTGTCTATATATTTTTCATAAGATGGAAGCTTGTCTAAAAAGGGACCGTATAAAAACGAATTTTCTTTTGCTGTGAAAAAGTTTTCTCCGTTAATCCATATAACATCAATGCTCCCCGAAGTGCTGCCCGCCTGTTTTTCTCCCGAAAGTTTATTCAGTATTTGGTCTATATCCATGGGAACAACATCCAATGTTATGTCATATTTCTCTTTAAGTGCGCCTGCCACATCCTTGTTGAGCCAGTTATTTCTATACTCATCTCCGCCCCAGCCGTAAAAGGTAACCTTGGTACCCTTTGCTTTTTCCGCTATTTCGTCAAAACTTATCTCTGACAAATCAGCATCCTTGACAGGATTGTTTTGCTGCGGATTATTTTGCTGCGGAGTTGTATTGTTCGAGCATGAAACAACCATCATGACACACAAAACCAAACACAGCACAAAACTTAATTTTTTTCTTTTCATCTTTTTTCCCTTTCACCTTAAATTTTTCGAAAATTCCTCGTACACTTCATATACGTGATTTTCGTATTCCGCTGCATTTATTATGCACGGAAGATTTACTTTTATTTTATATCCTCTTCCCATGAGAAACCCGCTTTTCAATGACTCCATATCCGGAGAAATATAAGTGGGGCAATCATGGAATAAATGAGGATTTATAAGCACGGCAGCGGCATAAACATCCCATTTATATATTCCGTCATGACCGAATTCCTTTTTTTCTCTCTCAAACCAATATTCTGAACTGTCATGAAGCCATCTGATAAATTCATTGTTGTTTTTGCCTAATTTTTCATCAAAATTCCTCTTTTTAAACAAAGCATCCATACAGTTATTACCTGTAGCTATTTTTACAGACCTTCCCATGGTAAGTACATTATATGCAGCCTGATAATCACATGAAAAATTAAGCTCATTCAGAATTCTCCCGTTTATTTTAAGAGGCTCTGTAATCCCTCCCATCAGTGAGATTTCGCTAACCTTTTCATAAAATTCATTGTCCAGTTTCCATGCCTCATACAAATTGGTCAGCGAACCTGTAGCTAAAACAGATACTTTTCCCGGATACAAATTCACCATTTTTACGAGAAATTTTGCAGCCATATTTGCCTCGCCGTCTTTAGTACCTCCGCGAAAGACAGGAATATGCGGCATTCCTATATTTTTTACAAACCCGACGGTATTGAGATATATTACATCAGCCGAATTATTTCCAAAGGTTGTGGTTATACCTAGCAGGTCACATCCAGCATTTCCCAGTATATATATAATTGCAAGCCCGTCATCAATATCACAACCTGCAATGCCAAAAGTATTGTCACAATCAATAATTATTTTCCTGTTTTTCATAAGAACTCCAATTTTGAATCTTCTATATAATCTGTTTATATTTGCACGCAGCCCTGTTCATAAGGGAACTGATACCCTCAGCCGATTTTTCCTCTGAATCAAACAGCCTGCATAATATATGCTCTGTTTCTGTTCCGCTTTTTGCAATCATGCCCGAGCAAGTGGCACAATAAGTATATATTTTTCCCTTTTTGACTTTTGAAAAATCCTCAAGGAGACTTTTAGTAATTAAGGGTTCCATAAAAGATGCACTTCCTCCTGCACTGCAGCATTGGATTCCTTGGATTTTTTTTATTCTGCCCCTGACTGCATACCCTTCTATCCCTTCAAGTATTTGCCCGTCAATTTTATCGGGGCATGGGATAAATACATCTATATCCTCATCAATAGGAGATGTTTTCATTTTTAGTTCTTTCAATTTTTCATAAATCATTACAACCCTGACATCTAATCTGTCCTTTAAATAATAATAACAGTTGGGACATAGTGTGATAATTTCCTCTGCACAGCAATCTTGAAGCCTTTTTTCTAAATTTTCTATTATAGTTTCTCCCTTGTCCGACATTCCAAGCTCACTGACAGGCTTTCCGCAGCAATCGGCTACCATGCCGATTCCTGCTTCATTCATAAGTCTTGATGCAATAATCTGTGTGGTTTTGGGAAAATATGCGGGAAAATTACAGCCGGTAAATAAAACCGATTTATATGAAGCATTCTTATAATTTTTAAACAAGTAGTCTTTCTTTTCCATGAGAAGGAATTTATAGCCTGCACCTTTTAAATGTCCGCCGCCTTCTATGAAATTATTCCTCATTTCCTTGGAAATTTCACTTCCGTCTATACCCACAGGACATACCCTGACACACTCGCTGCAAAGATAACAGCTATATGCAAGCTCCGGCATATGCCTGTACTCATCTGAGTTTATGCCGTATTTATTCAAAAATTTACATACCTTCGTACATCTGCCGCAGCCTATACACTCTTTGTTATTTTCAGCCATTGTATATTTTTTCGATCCTTTCCGCACTCTCTCCCCGCCTGTACATATGCTGGAGAATCTGCATCCTTGCCATGGTCTTTAACCTGCCGTGCTTTAAAAAACGCCTTTCTGAAGTAAGAATTTCAGCATCCGCAAGAACTATTTTGCATCCGTCCTTTTTTATGTTCATGGACAGACTGTAATCTTCCATTATGCTTATTTCAGGATATCCTCCTATTTCGGTAAAATATTCTTTTGTAATAAATATTCCCTGATCGCCAAAGGCAATGTTCCTTATTTTCACCCTGCTGTCCGACATAAAGGCACAAATTTTCATTAAGATGCTCTTGCTGTCAAACCTTATTCTGAAGCATCCCGCCCTGCTTTTTTTCAATGCTTCCCGCACATATTTCAGAGCGTCCGCCGGAAGTGTGCTGTCGCTGTGCAGAAACAGCAGTACCTGACCCTTTGCAAGGGTTGAGCCGTAGTTCATCTGACAGCCCCGTCCCTTTTTGGGTGATTTAACTATAAAAAATTCTTCTTTAACAATATCAAAGGTATTATCCGTACTTCCCCCATCCACAAATATTACTTCGGGGCTACCCTGAATTTCCTTCAGTGATTTCATAAAAGCATGTATGCTTTTCTCCTCGTTATATACGGGAATTATTATGGAAATAAGCATCAGCAGCCTCTCACATATTCATCCCTTATAAATTCAAGGAACTTTAAATCCATATACTGATTGATTTTTTTACGGGTGTCTTCGTTTTTAAGTTTTCTGTCCGGACTGTTGTATTCAACCCATGCCATGGAGCACCAGGTTATACCCCTCAGACATGTCATTGCAATATACGGAGAAACACAGCTTTTTAAAAATTCGAAATCCCTGTATCTTTGGGAATGCATGCTGTAGCATTTTAAGAATGAATCTATATCCTCCTGTGTCAAAATGCTGTCGGTTTTCCAGAACGTTGTGGTGGGAGCTAAAAAGTGGCCTAAATCCTGGGAAGCATGGGCAAATAAGGGTTTCTCCCAATCGATGACATAATCTCGTTTGATCTTGCACCTAATACACTCTGTGCCGTTAATACCCTCGATACCGTTATTGCTGTTAATAAGAAAGTTTCCCGAATTAAGCTCTGTGTTAATTATACACCGTTTTTCTCCGTAAGACTGCGTATCCGTCAGCCTCTTACCCTCTCTCAGCAAATCTATTATCAGGTTTGTAACATCCCTTAAGCCCATACCCGAGTCGGTATATACCCCAAACATTTTCTCACATTCCTCAAAGATTGCTTTAAGGGGAAATTTCGGTGAAATAAGGTGATGGGTGTTAAGGACTTCATAGTTATGAATATCCGCAAGACATTGCGCCGCCGCCTCCATATCCGTTTCATAAACAAGGGAACGTCCTGGAAGATACTCCATAACCAAAAATCCGTAGGGAATGGAGGTCTTGCTGTCATCCGCAAATAATGCATTGGGAGTTCTTCCTGTTTTTTCAAGGAGTTTTAAAGCATCATATTCATAGCTTATCTGATTTTCCAAGTTCATTTGGCTTCCCGTGTTTATCCTTAAAACAAGCTTCTCACCGGTTTCAGGATGCAGAAAAAAGTAATTCGCATTGTATTCTCCCTGCCCCAAGGGTGTAAACTCTACATTATCCATATGTTTAATTTTTAAAAATTTACAAAATTTATCCGATTTTAATACATCTCTGACTTTTATCATATAAATCTCCGTCAAGCCTTATCTCCATGTCTTCAATGTCTTTTCTCGTATGGGAAAGTCCCCGCTGCAAATTTTCCCGGAGATAATCTATAAGCATTAATAAATCCTTTTTTTCATCTATGTCAAACAAAGTCCTTCCCACTCCATGGCTTTTTCCCGCTTGTCTGACAGCCTCCTCCGTACTCGCAAATACAGTGTCTGTTCCGTATGAAATGTTAAAAATGGAATCGCAGGGACTCTTCATTCCGATTAAATAATATCCTCCGTCCAAGGTAGGAGAAATAACCACATCCTTTGACTCCAAAATATTAAACGCCTCGTCAATATCCGCGATACTTATTAACGGAACATCACTTCCTATAAGAACACATGCACGGTATTTTTCCAAAACCGAATTTATTGCAGAATTCATTCTTTCTCCAAGGTCGTTACCCTTCTGAGGTATGAAACAGGCATTATTATCCACCATTTTTTTTAATATATCAGCCTTATTTCCGGGTGTATAGCTGATGAAGATGTCCCCGTCAAAATCCTTTATCTCGTTATATACATCCCTTATGAACGCTTCCTGCAGGGACGCGCATTGTTCTCCCGTCAAAAAAGGATGCAGGCGAGTCTTTGTCTCCCCCGGCAGGGGTACTCTTGTAAACAGTATAACCGCTTTTGATTTTAATGTCATTTATTCATTCCACCTGTTGCGTATTTATGTTGTTATTCACAGTCATTCCGAGACGCAGCCAAAAATCCCATTTATGCTAACTTTTTTTCTGCTTTGAATAATATATCTGCCTGATCAGAATCACTAAAACTGATAATGCAAATAATATCATCAATGCCGTCACAAACAGCTTCGCTCCTCCCGTAAGCATACCTCCGACATAGGAATATATAATGGTTGCTGGAAGCTGACCTATGCCTGTAGCTATAAAAAACGGCAGGAACTTCATAGAAGTCAATCCGGCTGCATAGCTGACAATATCAAAGGATATAAAGGGCAGCAGCCTTGCTATAATAATCGAATGCCTGCCATACTTTTCAAAAAAATCGTCTATCTGCTCCAGACCCGCCTTACTTGTAAGCTTTTCCGTAATATCTCTCCCAAGAATTTTTGCAATGTAAAAACATATGGCCGCCCCCACCATGGCACTGCTCCAGGACAATACGGCTCCCTGCCACCAGCCGAACAAATTAGCATTTGCAAAGGTTATTAGAAATGCCGGCAAAGGAGCAATTACTGACTGAAAAATCATGAGGCATGCGGAAACAATCATGGCATAAGTGCCATACTTCGATATGAAATCCCGTACAACGGTAAAATCTCCCGAAGCAAACATATCAAGTACGGACTGGACAAATGAATTAACAGCAGGATTGAAAAAATATATCAGCACTGCCGCTGCCGCCATTATAATAAGTAAAATTTTAGAAATGTGTTTTTTCAATGAATACCTCCACTAATTTAACTTGTCAGAAATCTTGAAAATTTTTCTCGGCACTATTATAAGAAGACATAATGCCCCAAGAAGAATTCCCGAATATAGCATAAGTTTTTTTATAGGAACAGAGCTATATGCCAAGGCGCCAAAGCTTGTATATATAAATGTGCCGGGCAGCATAAAAATCAGAGAATACCAAAAGTATGTGCGAAAGCTTATATCGGTAACTCCATAAGCATAATTTTGCAAATTAAAGGGGAAAATGGGAACAAGCCTGCTGATAATCAGAATAGTATCCCCTTTCTCCTTTATATAGCTATCCAGCTCTGATAACCTATTATTTTTTTCTGTCATTCTTTTTACGAAATCTCTTCCAAGGTATCTGCCTATGAGAAAAGAAGCCGACACTCCTATTGAAGAACCTATGACAACATATATCGTACCCCGAAAAGCGCCGAACAGTATACCGGAAAGAACAGTTATGGGAAGCCCCGGCACAAAAAGTACGGTTGCGACGGTAAACAGTGCAATAAAGACTACCGGAGTCCATATTCCGAAGGATGCTAAGTATAGCTTCAAATCATTGATATTTTCAAAGCTGAAAATGCTGAATATATTGTATTTGTTCAGTATGAACAGCACCGCGACAGCCGCCGCAAGCAAAAAAAACTTTTTCTTCAATACTCACCTTCACCCTTCGGCTGAGAATTATAACATCCTTACACACCCATATTTAAAAATAATTTATACTAAATTTACTTATTTATTCTGTAAAATTTCTGCAATAAATCTTGTCAGAATCGTAGCAACTTCTCCGCGAGTTACCTCATCTCCCGGTACCAAAAGATTGTTGCCTCTGCCTTGCAGCAAGCCTGCAGAAACCGCCCATTTCATGGCGGCATTACTCCAATCGGCAACTTCATTGCTGTCAGCATATGAACTCAAATCATCGGACGCCGTAACATCTATATTCTTATACTGAGCATAGCGGTAAAGTATAGTAATAAGCTGCTCTCTTGTCAAATCTTTATCCGGAGCAAAGTTGTCGGAAGTAATTCCCTTTACAATATTGGCGTCTGTCGCCCATACAACTCCGTCACTGTACCATGTGGTTCCATCTACATCTTTAAAGAATATTGAACTGGTTATTTCCGGACTTTTCTCATAACGGTAAAGTACTGTTACCAACATAGACCTTGTCATAAAGTTATCAGGAGCAAATTCTGTATCGGAAATCCCACGGAAAAGACCCTGTGATACCACAAAATCAATTGCATCTTTTGCCCAGTGATTATTAACGTCCGTAAATGTGCTTATTGCTGTTTTTGTCTTAAATACCACTTCTACGGTATGCTTATTATCGTCTGTAAACACATAGGATTCCAACGCTCCCACAGATTTTCCGTCTATGATTAAATCTGCAACTTCATATCCATGGTCAGGTACTATCTTTACAGTTTTATTATCGTCAGATAAAATAATCTTTCCTCCCTGTGTTTCTTTCAGCAAAACAATAGAAGGAATTTTCGAAATAGATGTGCCGGTACGGCTGCTGCTTCCACCGCCGCCATCGGTATTTTCACTGTAAATTATACTATATGACGCAGATTCGGGGAAATTCAAATGCTCCTTATTGTATGTGTACAAATTAACCTTTCCGCTTCCCTCAAAGCCCGTGTTGTTATCAAAAGCATTTACCGCTAATATTTCAAGACTCTTCGGCAAATCTACTTCCTTCAAAAGACCTACCGCAAATGCCTCTGTTCCGATTTCCTTCAAGCCCTCGTTAAGAATCAGCTTTCCCAGTTTGATTGCCTTAACAGAGCTTGAAAATGCTCTGTGCCCTAAAACTTTAACGCTGCCCGGGATTTCAAGCTCCTTAATCTGATGGTAGTAGAACGCTCCTCTTCTGATTTCCGTGACAGAATCAGGTAGATCAAGGGTTTTCAATTGAGCGCCGTTGAATGCATATTCATCTATAATTTCCACGCCATAGGGTATTTCAATATGCTGCAATGTAATATTACGGGCAAACAGACCCTTTGGAATAATCTTCATATTGCCGGGCAAGGTAACATCTGTAAGCTTGTTGGCGGAAAACACACCTTCCTCAATATTCGTAATATTAGCCGGAATAACGATCTTTTGCAGCTTGTTGCCGTTAAAGGACTGCTGCTTCAATGTATTCAAGCTTTCAGGAAACTCCACTGTCACTAAATTATTGTATTGAAAGGCTCTCTCTTCAATAATTTCCACATATTGAGGCAGAACTACCTTATTTAATCCGTTAGGTGAAATTACCTCTTCCTTATCAAAAGAATAACCTTCCGGCACAAAAGCCTCCTTGGATATTTGGGTAATCATCTGACCCTCGGGATTGGTGTCCGGTAAAACAACATTTCTGTATAATGCAGCTTTTGGTTTGCCTGTTTCCGAAAATCCTGTCAGGGTTGTCCCCTCATATGTGAAATCTTGAGCAAGCCAATCTTCCTCCGGGTTAAAATATACTATAACATGACTATTAGGATCCACCGTAAAAGCCATATGAGCCTCGTTTACGGTATAAACATTTACAACCCCTGCATTATCAAAAAAGCTTTTACTGTCTAAAGCTATGACACTGCTTGGAAGGTCTATTCGCTCCAACAGGTTTTTATTAAACGCTCCGCCTGAGATGGTTTCCAAACCCTCATTAAGAATTACAGATTTCAAGGTTTTCGCATTTATATTTCCTTCAAAGGCTTGTTTCCCGATTTGTTTTACATTTCCCGGAATTGTCAGTGTATTTAACCGATGCAATATGAAAGCGGAATTGCCTATTTTCTCCACAGTGGATGAAATGGTTAATGTCTTTAACTGTGCCCCTCTGAAAGCACTGTCTCCGATTTCTTCTACTCCCTCCGGTATTATCAGATTTGTCAAGGCAGTATTTGCGGTAAATGCTCCAGTTGGAATCACTTTTAAATTATGATTTATTTCCAGCGTAGTTAATTTATTTACTCCAAAGGCTCCTTGTCCCATTGATGTTAAGCTTTCAGGCAATATGACGGTTGTAAGCTTATTTCCGTTAAATGCCATCATTCCTATATGCTCAAGGGTCTGTGGGAATGGCAGGTCTGTGAAATTATTATACTGAAACGCCTTATCTCCTATTGACTTCAAATCCTTTGGAAAGACTACACGTACAAAGCCGTGGGGAGAAGTAACCTCATTACCTTCAAATTGAACATCGGAATCCGGTATTTTAAACGCTTCCGCAGCAATTTCAGTGATTATTCCGCCTTGAGGATTTACATCAGGCAGCACAAGATTTTTACTTATTACAGCCTTTATTTGTCCGTTTTCAGACAGTCCCGTAATCTTTTCTCCCTCATAGGTAAAGTCCGCCGCTTCCCATTCGTCGGTAATTTCCGAATCCTTTAAAATCAGTTTTTGATAAGGAACGGCATTTGTTCCGCCAATGCGAGAAATGCGGTCATTGCTGAAATGATCGGTATTTGAAGTATACATATAAACAATTCCGGAGCCTTCCGCAGAAGAGGGTTCCATACCCGAATTATTCAAAAATGCAGTACCGGCTACCTTTTCCACCCTATTGGGCAAAATAAAGGATTTTATCTTATTATTATTAAACGAATAGCCATCTATTTGAATTTTCTCGCTTGTATCCGCAATAATTAATGAAGCAATTTCATTGCTGCCAAAAGCGGCATTTCCTACCTTCAAGGTGCTTTGAGGCAAACTTACAGACTTTATTTTATTATTGAAAAAACATTGAGATTCAAAATTTTTAATACCCTCAGGCAGGGTAATCTCACCGATATCATTGTTACTAAATGCGTTTCCGTCAATTGTAAATTCATTCAGACCTTCGGGGAATACAACCTTAGTCAGTCCCTTATTGGAAAAGGCACCCGAACCAACAGCCGTAACTATAGTACCCTCCGTGTTTCTTAACGGAATCTCCAGCTCTTTGTTTTTTGACAATTTTTCAAGACCTGAACCGCTGAAGCCGGTTATTATCGTTGGATTATGGACATCATAGGTGAAATCTTCTGCTATCCAGGGTTTTTCTTCTAAAATTAGCTTTGCCGAACCTGATTTCTGACTGCCTTCGGCATCATAATGATAAATATTAGTATTAGTAAAATGCGAAGGATTTTCTGTATATAAATAAACCAATTTTGCAGCAGTTGGATCGTTGCCTATATTATTCATAAATGAATTGCTATATATTCCTTTTACATTGTAAGGAAGATGTACTGTTTTAAGCTGGTTCTTAGCAAAAGCAGCAGTTTGAATATCTATTCCTTCCGGCAATGTATTCCGGTTTTCTTCAAATATGAGTGTTTCTATTTGGTTAGTACCAAAAGCATTTCCACTAATTGCAGTAACTTTGTTATGTATTGTAACTTCCGTTAATTTATTATTTAAAAATACACCTACATCAATTACTGTTATACTTCTCGGAATTTCAACTTCAGTTATTTCATTGCTCATAAAAGCCTGCTGCCCTAATGAACTTAAGCTTTCGGGAAGGATTAATTCTCCGCTGATCTTATTAGCGCTGAAAGCAGTCTTTCCTATAGTTTCAATAGTATCAGGAAAAATAACAGATGTGAGTTCTTTCCCTTTTACTCCTTTAAAAGCACTTTCCGCAATTCCCTTAATTGCAGTGCCCGAAACACTTTTAGCAGGTATTACTAAATCCTTATTTGTTGCAAGCTTAACCGTACCTGCATCACTGAGACCTGTAACTATGGTGTTATCCTCGGAATCATATTTAAAATCTGTCGCAACCCAACTGTCTACGGAATTGTACACTACCGCATCCGTAAATGTGATTGCGGCAACAGGAGAAAAGCATGCCATTATTATATATATAGGTATTAATATTTTTGCTAATTTATTTGTTAATTTATAAACCAATTTGCTCATCATATACCTCCCAATTGGTTATTACAATTCTCTATAAAATTATATTTCAATAATTATGGAAAAGGGGATAGTCTGAAATCTTCAAACCATTCCCTCTAAGTTTTTAAATATTATTTTTCCAATAAATCAGAGAATGTCCAGCCCTTGTAGCCGCCGTCCAATGTGTAGATATTATCAGCGCTTACACCTGCTTCTTTCAAAAGACCCGTTGCTGCTTGAGCATATTTTTTACCGGAATAACACAACAGAACAAATTTTTTATCTTTGCTTCCAACTTCCTCCAATGCCGCTTCTACATTTGCTTTTGCAGGAGCATTATCTTCATTTGACACTATTGAATCAACATCTGCAGATATTGAACCCTTAATATGTTCTGTATCATAATCTGCTTTTTTCCTTACGTCTAAAACAACGTAATCGCCGTTTTCCTCTGTTACAACAGTTTTTAATTCATCAGCGGTAATAAACTGATAATCTTCCGCCTCTTGCTGTGAACCTTCGGATGGGGTCTGAGCCGGCTTATCACTGCACCCAACAAATACACTTGCAACCACTATAAGCACTAAAAATAATGAAATGTACTTTTTATTCATTTTTTCCTCCAAAATTTGTTTTTATCGTAACAATAAAAAGGTATCAGTTTTGCTCTTTTAAGTCAAGCTATATGGCTATGAATAATATCTATAGATAAGACCGCTATGATTGTAAAATTTTATAGTTCCCCTGTCGCCGCCCTCCTGACACATAGATTTGTATGAAATGTAAAAAACATTTGACACCTAATGTCAAAAAGATTATACTATGGATGTAAAAACTTTTTGACATTGGAGGGTTTATAATGAATGTATTTTTTAGTATATTGGTTTTATTGTTTGGTATCTTTTTATTTGCAATATGTATCCGAGCGATATATTACGCTTTCATTAAAAAGAAGGATGAACGTTCAAAATGGATTGTTATAAAATCTATGGCAAATTCATTTATTTTGATAACTATCCTGCAAACGATTTTGGCAGTTATAAAATGGCTGAACTATGATTTTTACAAACTCTGGTGGAGCAACTTCAAGGAAGCAATCTATATTGAACCTGTAGCGCTTAGTTTTATGATATTGGGAATAATTTTGATTATTAATACAAAAAAACATGGCGGTTCATTATGAATAATAACATTAAGAAACTCAGATTATCAAAAAAAATAACTCAGGATGAATTGGCAGTTTTGTGCAATGTATCAAGACAGACAATAAACGCAATAGAGAATAATAAATATGACCCCAGCCTGAACCTTGCTTTTTCCTTGGCAAAAGCATTAGGAGTCACTGTAGACAGTTTATTTAACTATTGTGAATGACGCGGGAATGACGCGGGGACGGGGTTGTTGTCATCTTTATGACAACACCCCCGTCCCCTTGTCACCCCCTTGTCACCCCCTTGTCACCCCCTTATAGTATACTCATATATTTATATTCTTTTATTTCATTATACAATTCCTTCATAACCTTTTCAAAAATTACTCCCTCAGTGCTGAAGGTTTTAGCTTCGTAGGTGGCAAGAACCGATAGGGATACGAATCTTGAAGCTTCTTCCATTGCCTCCGGCAGCAGCTTGCCCCTCATCAAGTATCCTAAAAACAATGAGGTAAATAAATCTCCTGTTCCGGGATATCTTTTGTCCACACGTTTGTAAGGAACCATCCAATATTTGTCCTCTTTTCTGTTGTAACAAACATTGGCATGTTCTCCTTCTTCCGTTGTAATACCTGTTATTACAGAAATTTCAGGTCCTAAATCACACAATTCTTTTAAGTATCCTTTGATTTTCTTTATTGTTATTTTTTCGCCTTCATACTTCTTATTTAATAAAATGCATGCTTCGGTTAAATTGGGTGTAATAATATTCGCCTCTTCCACCAAGTGAGACATTTTTTCGACCATTGTATCGTTATATGTTGCATAGGTAGTCCCGTGGTCTCCCATAACAGGATCTACCACAATCAAGGCTTCTTTGTTTTTTTCCTTAACTTTGTTAATAATATCACGGATAATATCTATTTGTTCTTCCGAGCCGATAAAACCGCTGTATACACAATCAAACAATTCATTATTCTTCTCCCAATAGGAAAAATATTCTTCCATATGCTCCGTAAAATCAAAAAAATAAAACTCCCTGTATTCAGAATGATTGCTTAATAATGCCGTGGGCAAAGGACATACCTGGCATCCCAACGCGGACATAATCGGAATTATTACTGTCAATGAGCATCTTCCCACTCCGGACATGTCATGAATTGCCATAATTTTAGGAACCTTGTTCATATTTCATCCTTTCCGTAAATAATCATAAATTCGGGGACAGGTATGTCCCCATACCTCATTATTGATTTTTCAAAATAACATCATGTGCTCCGCCTTCGGTTAAACTTGTGGCGGATATTACGGCAAGTTTTCCGTTTTTCTGAAGCTCCTTGATTGATTTTGTCCCGCAGTTGCACATGGATGATTTTATTTTATGAAGGGTACTTCCGAGACCATCGTCGAGCTTGCCGGCATAGGGCACATATGAATCAACGCCTTCCTCAAACTGAAGTCCGGCTTTTCCGCCTAAGTCATATCTTGCCCAATTTCTTGCCCTGTTGGAGCCTTCTCCCCAATATTCCTTGACATATCCGTTCCCGTATTTAATTTTATTGGTAGGGCTTTCGTCAAATCCGGCAAAATATCTTCCAAGCATTACGAAATCCGCTCCCATTGCCAATGCAAGTGTAATATGGTAATCGAGAACTATTCCTCCGTCAGAACATATGGGAACATATACTCCGGTTTTTTCGAAATATTCATCCCGTGCCGATGCCACATCCATTACGGCTGATGCCTGACCTCTTCCTATTCCCTTCTGTTCTCTTGTAATGCAAATTGAGCCTCCTCCAATGCCCACCTTCACAAAGTCTGCACCGACATCAGCCAGGTACTTGAATCCGTCTTTTTCAACTACATTTCCCGCTCCGACCTTAACCTTGCCGTCATAAGTTTTTTTAATCCAATCGATTGTATCATACTGCCATTCGCTGAAGCCCTCTGACGAGTCTATGCAAAGAATATCTGCTCCTGCCTCAACAAGAGCGGGAACTCTTTCCTTGTAGTCTCTCGAATTTATACCGGCACCCACAACGTATCTTTTATGAGCATCTAACAAGGAGTTTGGATTTTCCTTATCTTCTGAATAATCCTTCCTGAATACCATGTATACCAAGTTGAAATTATTATCCACTATGGGAAGGGCATTTAATTTATGTTCCCAAATAACATCATTAGCTTCGGAAAGTGTAATTCCTTCTTTCCCAACTATGAGTTTTTCCCAGGGAGTCATGAAATCCTTCACTTTTTTATCCAAGGGGTCACGGGTTGTTCTGTAATCCCTTCCCGTTACAATTCCAAGAAGCTTCCCCGTGGGTGAACCATCTTCCGTAATTGCCATGGTCGAATGACCTGTTTCTGCCTTTAGGTCTAATACATCCTTTAGTGTATGTTCCGGAGTCAGGTTTGAATCGCTGATTACAAAACCTGCCTTGTACTTTTTTGCCTTTCTTACCATTTCAGCTTCACTTTCAATTGATTGGGAGCAATAAATAAATGATATCCCTCCGTTTTTTGCTAATGCAATTGCCATATTATTATCTGAAACAGATTGCATAATAGCTGAAGAAAAAGGTATATTAAGCTTTATTTCAGGTTCCTCGCCTTTTTTGAATTTAGTAATCGGTGTACTTAAATCAACATTGTCCACAATGCAATCCTTTGTGGTCAGGTTGGGCAGCAGTAAATATTCTCCGAATGTTCTTGAAGGCTCTTTTATAATAAATGCCATGATAGTCTCCTTTTATATTTTTTTCGACTGAAATAAATTATTTTTGATAGATTATCATATCATATAAGTATTGTCAACTTCAAGAATACAGATAAAAAAATGTGAAGGGTGACAGTGAATAAGTGAATAGTGACGAAAAAAAATTTGACACATAATTTTACTTTTGTTATAATTAAAATGAAAAGTGAATATATAATTTTATACTAACGCTGAGTCCAATCTTTTTGGGATGGAGCGGGGGAACCAATTTTTGGGGTGTATCTTCTTTGATGAAGTAGGGCTACTCTTCAGTCCGAACCCGTCAGCTAACCTCGTAAGCGTATGGAGGGGATTGATAGTATGAAGCTTGCATTGTTTCAATGAAGCTATGAATCGCCATGGCTTTATTTTATTTGTCAAAAATAGTTTGTATACATAAGTAATGAAAATAAACCAATGATAATTACTGAATCAGAGAAAGGAGGATTCCTTTGATAACTTTTAAGAATTTAACAAAAAAATTCGGAGATTTTACCGCTGTGAATAATCTTACAACAGAGCTCCAATCAGGAGAAACCACTGTTTTAATCGGTCCCAGCGGGTGTGGCAAAACCACTACCTTGCGTATGATAAATCGTTTGATAGAACCTTCGGAAGGTACAATTTATATTAATGAAACCGATATAAGTAAAACTAATCCCGTAGAACTCAGAAGGAATATTGGCTATGTTATACAGCAAATTGGTCTTTTTCCCCATATGAATATTGCCGAGAATATCGGTCTTGTTCCATATCTCAAAGACTGGCCTGAATCAAAGCGCAACCAACGTGTAGAAGAGCTCCTTGATTTTGTGGGCATGTCTCCGTCTGAATTTTATTACCGCTATCCAAATGAACTGAGCGGCGGTCAGCAGCAGCGTATCGGTGTAGCCAGAGCATTGGCGGCTGACCCTGAAATAATCCTTATGGATGAACCTTTTGGAGCCCTTGACCCCATTTCCAGATCCTCTCTTCAGGATGAACTGCTGGAGATGCAGGACAAATTAGGGAAAACTATTGTTTTTGTCACCCATGATATAGATGAAGCATTAAAAATCGCAAACAAAATAGCTATTATGAAGGATGGCGAAATTCTCCAATATGACAGCCCGGAACAAATATTAAGAAATCCATCCAATAGTTTTATTGAAGAGTTTATCGGAAAAAACCGTTTGTTGAAAAGACCGGAGTTTATTAAAGTTAAGGATATCTTGATAAAGGATCCGGTTACTATCATTCCGGAACGTACTTTGACGCAGGCTTTGGAAAAGATGCGCCGTCAAAAGGTTGACAGCCTTATGGTTGTAAATCATTTGGGCAAATTCATCGGATTAACCACAGCAAATGATGTGCTTGAAAACTTTGACACGGCGGAAAAGATATCCGAAATAGTCAAAACAGAGGTTCATTATGTCGGTGAAAATTCTAATTTAAGCCAAGTATTGTCCATTATGGCTCAGAAGCAAGTTGGATATGTGCCTGTTATTGATGAAAATAATAATTTAATCGGGCTTGTTACCAGGTCCAGTTTAGTTAATGTTTTAGGCAAAGCTTAGCTGTGTATGAAAGGAAGTATGAAAATGACACTGTTAACTTATTTTAAAAACAACATTTATACCATATTTGGCTTAATATTGGAACACTTGCAGCTAACAGGAACCGCCATATTGACGGCTATAATAATCGGAGTGCCGTTAGGTATTGTAATAACCCGATACAAGCGATTAGCAGGTCCCATATTGGCTATTTCCAGCATATTTCAAACAATACCCAGTATTGCCTTTTTCGGTATTCTTATACCATTCTTGGGGATTGGTAAAAAAACTGCCATCTTAGTGCTTTTTCTCTATGCATTGCTGCCCATAGTTAAAAACACCTACACAGGAATCAACGAGGTATCGGACTTCATGATTGACGCAGGACGCGGTATGGGAATGACCAATATTCAAATATTGCGTATGGTTGAACTTCCCCAGTCTCTCTCCGTTATTATGGCAGGTGTGAGAATTGCAACGGTAATAAATATTGGAACAACTACCATTGCAGCATATATAGGCGCAGGCGGTTTGGGCAAGTTAATCTTTACGGGGATTCAGATGTACAGAAATGAAATGATTCTTGCAGGCGCTATACCGGCAGCTCTGCTGGCTATAATAGCAGATAAGCTGCTTGGTTATATTGAGCTTAGACTTACGCCGAAAGGTCTTAACAAAAAAAAATAATTTATAAAATTAAAGAGGAGGTTTCAATGAAAAAAAATCGTTTAACTTTAATTGTTTTACTATTGATTGGCACTTTGCTGCTAAGCATGACCGGTTGTGACAGCAAAGAGGAACCTGAAATACGTATTGGAGGAAAAAATTTTTCCGAACAGTTTATTATGGCTGAAATGCTTAAAATATTAATTGAGGAAAACACTGATCTTACAGCCAGTGTGCAGACAAATTTAGCCTCAAGCGTAATTTTTGACGCGATAAAAACCGGCGACATTGATTTATACTTGGAATATACGGGTACAGGACTGATAAACATGGGAATTGAACCGATAATTGATTCAAATCACGCATATGAAGTTGTTAAAAATGAATTTGACAAACAACTGAATATTAGTTGGATGAAACCATATGGTTTCAACAATACATATGCGATGGTGGTTACTGAGGAAACGGCAGAAAAGTATAACTTAAAGACCATATCTGACATGGCGGAAGCAGGCGACAAATTGACTCTTGGCTGCACCTATGTTTTTACGGAAAGAGATGACGGATATCCGGGACTAAGCAGTCATTATAACTTTAATTTCAAAAACGTCAACGGTATGGACCCTTCGTTGATGTATCAAGCGCTCGTTCAAGGAAGTGTCGATGTAATAAGCGGATTTGCAACAGATGGGCGTATATCTGCCTTTGATTTGGTAATATTAGAGGATGATAAGCAGTTCTTTCCGCCTTATGATGCAACAACCATAATTAGGAATGAAGTTTTGGAGAAGTATCCTGAATTAGAGGAAGTATTAAACAAATTAGCTAATCGCTTTACTGATATTAAAATGGCAAGTCTTAATGCAGCAGTGGATTTAGATAAACGCGAACCTGTAGATGTGGCAAGAGAATTTTTAATAGAAGAAGGCTTGATAAGCAAATAATTCAAAACCCTCGATGGATATTCGTCGGGGGTTAATTTTTATTTTATTAAGATTTCTTTAACTTTCTTAGGATATTATTTACAATATAAGTAAATACTTGTTTATAAAATTATTGAGCGGAGGAAAGATGAAAGAAGAAAAAAACACGAAAAAACCATTTATATATTACTATTCAATTGTGTTCATTGTAGTGGTTTTATTAAATACTTTGGTATTTCCCTACATTCAAAAGCTTCAGTCAAAAATTATAGAGATTGACTATGGAACATTCCTGAATATGGTTAAATCCGGTGAAGTAACTACTGTTGAAATAGATAACAAGCAGATAGCTTTTTTGACAAGCACAAATGAGGGAACCGTCTATATAACGGGAAAGTTTGATGACCCTATGTTGGTTGACAGGCTGCTTGACGCAGAAAACGACATTAAATTTGATAAGGTAGCTGAAAAAGAACCTTCATTATTTTCTACATTGATGTCCTGGTTTTTGCCTGCATTAATGTTTATTGCAATAGGTCAGTTATTTTTCAGGCAAACGCAGAAACGAATGGGCGGTGCGATGCAGTTCGGAAAATCCAACGCAAAGGTATATGTGGAAGCCCAGACAGGCAAAAGATTTGAAGATGTGGCAGGTCAGGATGAAGCTAAGGAAGCATTGACGGAAATTGTGGACTTTCTCCATAATCCTAACAAATATGAGGAAATAGGAGCTGTAATGCCGAAAGGAGCCCTTTTGGTAGGTCCTCCGGGAACAGGCAAAACTCTTCTTGCAAAGGCGGTTGCCG
>ENA-UOOK01001848-UOOK01001848.1-fermentation-metagenome-genome-assembly--contig:-NODE-1848-length-27269-cov-6.652789_pt1 | contig 27269 bp, 31 predicted proteins | sample MGYA00245777_ERZ724023 | MGnify/ENA primary metagenome ERZ724023 (study PRJEB28704, sample SAMN03018312) | fermentation metagenome | biome: anthropogenic terrestrial biome; feature: soil; material... | reverse complement strand
TTTATTTATAGGTGAAATCTTTTTTGAATTTTTCCTACAGTAAATTGACGCTATCTTATCGAATACTAATTTGTAATAAATCTTAAAGTGATATATAATTTATTACAATATTAAATCTAAATAAGAGGAAATACGATGAACTACAACAATCAACCTATAAAAGTGATGGCCATCTTCTCTGATGGAAAGGTAGTACCTACTAAGTTCAGATTAGACGATCAAGTTGTCAGGATACAGAAGATACTAAAAGTACAAGAAGAAAAAATGCTTATTGATAAATATATCATCTACACCTGTCTGCAAAATGGCCATACCTATAAAATTAAATACAATATAAGTACAAGTACCTGGTACCTATCTACAAATTAAAAACAGTCTTAACGTTTGCTAAAACTGTTTTTTAAGGTAATTGCTTTATATAATTACCAAGAGTATCGGCTATACTATATACGCTACAAGGGGGGAGAGCGTTGAAGAAAGCTTTTGCCTAACTCTTGAGAAATTATAACATCTTTGAAAAAATATAACAAAACCCTTGCAAACACACATTACTCAACATGTTTTCGAGCTTCGTTATAACTTAGATTGTACTCGATGTATTGATCATAACATGCTGCGTTATAGTCAAATTTTGAAGACACCCTATCTTTCAGGGTTTCATCAGCGTAACGGACAATATGTTTTTCCATAGCATCATCATTATGAAAATAACACCTTACGACTACAGCAAACTCTCTTCTGTTTTGTTTGGCTGCAGTGATATTCGGACATAACTCCAATCCTCCTATCTCTCTAGGTAAACGCCTAAAACATCCCTTATGAACGCATTTTGTCATTATACACTTACTACAATCCGATAAAACTTCTCTTTCTTGTAAACTTAAACCACTCATAGTCTTCCTCCTTTTTTACAACAGGTGGCTATTTCCATTTTGGAAAAACCCCACTCTTTATCTACTACTAACTTTTAAGAGCATACCTTAGTCTTAGCCTCGACTTCCGTCCAATCCAAAGCTTGACCGCATGAATTACAACAGTCATCTCTATAATCGAAACTAAAATATGCTTTGTCACATGAAGGACAATGGTAATAAGTAAGATAACAAGTTCGATCAACTCTCATCTTCTTAGGCAACATCTTCTCACAAGCCTCTAATTTAACCATTTCACATTCAAGTTGTCTATTCAAGCCATCTTCATCACCGTAACGTTTAAGATAATCTATAGTATGCTTTATTTGCTCTACTACCGACTCTAAAAGCTTAGTATCTTTCACAATCTTCCTCCTGCTAAATCAATCCTTCTTCTTTGAAACTAAAAAACACACCATCACCTATTATAATATGATCCAAGACTCTAATTCCCAGCATTTTACCACATTCATCCAACCTGTTAGTAAGAACAATATCTTCATGAGATGGCTCCGGTTCACCGCTTGGATGGTTATGGACCAAGATTATACTGCTTGCAGAACTTTTTACCGCTGGCATATAAACTTCACGCGGATGCACGATACTGCTATTTAGCGATCCGACAGAAATTAACTCTATTGAAGTTACGAAATTTTTTGTATCCAGGAGCATTATTTTAAAATACTCCTTCTTCATGAACCTCAACTCATTCATCACAGCTTGTGCCGCATCATCTGGCGAACTAATCCTTATTCTGTCGCCAAGTCCCTCAGCATTAAACCTCTTAGCAATGGAAAAAACCGTTTCAAGTTTCTGTTTTTGTAAATTAGTAATACTTAAATATTTTGTATCGCTTTCAAGCGAATGTAAATCAGGATACTGTTTAACAATGTCTTCACTTATACCTGTCACAAATGATATCGCCTCACTATTTAAAAGAGACTTAACTCCATACTGGCCTATCCTCTCCTTTAAAGTAACTGTCTTTTCCTTAGCAACATCCTTTATTTCTTTCTCTGTTACAAATACTAATTGTTGTTTCATCGTAGTCTTCCTCCTTAAATCCGTTTCACCGGGTTATAGCAAACACATTTGTATATATCTACGAAATACATACCTACACATATAGCTATAACCCTGAATAAAACATCAACTATACCCTATAAATTTAAAAAACTTTTAACTGTACAGTGCCAATTCGTGAGTTCCCTTCTTTCCTTTAAAGAAAGCTTCTTTTCAAGGCTATCTATTTCATTCTGATATTTGAGAATGTTATCATTAATCTCATTCAGAAACTTAGACCGGAACTCATTATCGGTCCAATCAGAAGCATCAAGTGCCTTTTTTAATTCAAGAAGTTTTTCTAACTGTAATGTCTTTAACTCCTTTTGAATCCCTATTGCCTGCGCATCTTTTTTAAATAAGTTCTTTATTTTTTTCATAGTCTTCCTCCGTGTTCTAATTTATTTTTTAAATTTCCGTCAGTGCTTAGTCCATTATCCAAGCACTGACCTCCTACTTTTTGACTTACTGAAAGCTAAAATGGTATATCTTCATCATCTACTGGCTGGAATACGTCGTCATCCATAAAGCCATCAAAAAAGCTACTGTCAGGTAGAGATTTATCGCCTTGCTTTGACGCACCTTTCTTCTCACCAATAAATTCAACTCTATCTGCTACAACCTCTGTTGTATATCTCTTTTCCCCATTCTTATCGGTATAACTACCGGTCGAAATCCTACCAAGTACAGCACATTGTCTTCCCTTTGCAAGAAAGTTTGCAGCGTTTTCTGCAGTCTTCCCAAAAATAGTAATCGGGATAAAATCTGCAGTAGGCTTGCCTTGAGATTCTGCCTGTTGTTTCTTTTCACGTGCCATCTCCCTATCTACTGCCAGGTTAAATTTTGTAACTGCCATACCCGATGCTGGGATAAACCTCATTTCCGGATCCCTCGTAAGTCTTCCTATTAACACAACATTATTCATAATCTTCCTCCATCTTTCTTTTTAATTTTTGATAAAAGTAATCATTTTTACTATTGTAGCTATCAAAACCTTATCCGGGGCTGAGTTTATAATACCGTAGCCCTCTAATGCTATACTGTTTAATTTCTGAATCTTTATCATTCCTAAATGCTCAATATAGCCTTGATACTCCCTGGATTGATAACCATTAATATCTGTTCCCTTTATGTTTCCGCCAAGACATAAGAACTTGTTTATCTGTCGCAGCTGATACAAAAGGCCTCCGAAAATCTTATGACTATTATTAGTACGCATAAGATCTTGTAAAATTTCAAGGGCATTATCACGGTATACAATAGCATTTAACAATTTAAACGCATTGTCCTCCAGCGTAAACCCTTGGTCTCTAAAGTCGTTGATTATATTACTTGAACTTATTGACAAGCCTTGCCTTGATTTAAAGTAGTTCTCAATAAGAGCAAAATCAATACTATCAACCTTGTGATAGCAAGTAGCACCAACTATTTCATCCATGTCCGAAGTTAAAGTAATCGATAAATCATTAGCCAAACTACCTATCATCGTACCGAATTTTTCTTTAGAGAATTTCTCAAACTTTAATGTCTCAAATTTGTTACCCTTCTTCCGGCTTTTTTTAGATAATAACAAGACAATATCCGCACCATCGTTAAGACGCAGTGCTTCAATACCAAGATCGTCCTCTAAAATAAAAAGCTTGCTGCCGACAAAAAGACTAACCTGCTCGATTACACCCACAATTTCATTTAAATTTTCCTTGCAATTCTTGAAATTATACACAGTATAACCCTCTTTTTCTTTTTTCTTCAAATAATCAGCAAATCTCTTTTCTTCCTGAATTTCAACATAACAAATTATTAACATCACCTCCCTTTCCTTTACTCGCATTACCTAATTCTTATCATCGGATGAGCAGCATCTTTCTTACGCCACCTATCCAGAACCCTAATTGCCTTTAGAATTCTTCTTCTCTTGCGATAATCCTTGAATGCCCTTACAACCTTCATGATCTTCCTCCTTATTTCTTCTCTGTTTTTGAGCAAAAAAATAGCCTCGTTTCCGTGCAAAAGCACAAAACAAAGCTACGTTAATCGCCTTTAATATATAGAAAACATTACATCATATATCAATTATATACTATAACCGCAGATTCTGTCAAGAAGTTTAGGTGCCAATCCTCATAAGTATAAACTTAGAGAAATGCGTAGCCGGCTTCTTCACATTTGTTCCGAATGTATTCTTCAAGCTCATCTTCTCCAACAATAATCCCTTTAGTAGTCCCACATTCAAGGTTATTTTTAACAATCAGAAAGCAATCACTATTCTTAACTGTATAAACATACTCTTCAAGATAATCGCTTATGAATATAACTAATTGACTACCGCTATTAACCTCAACTTCTTGCACAATATCAAATGCACCCTCGTTATAGATCACAACACCGAAATCTTCATCATAACTTTCTACATATTTTTCAGAACAATCAGAATACCTACTTAGTAATTCGAAACTTTCCTTTTTACAATCAAAAATTATACAATTATTGAGGTTGATATAAGTATCACAGCAATTGATTACATTAAACCAATCTTTTGATATTTTAAGAAGACAATCAAAGGGACTGATGTTATTTTTATACTTAAGCATTTCTCCTGAGTACATATTCCTTAAGATATCTATATCCCCCACATCAAGACCTTCTATAATTAAATGATTTTCAAGGTATACCCTTAACGTTATATCCTCTTTATCAAATAGATGGCAAAATTCATTTAAGCTATCTCCCCATAATTCATAATACATAAAAAAAACCTCCCCTTAGAACAACCTATATTTCAATACCAGCGCTACAATAATTACAACTAACACAGCAATAAGCCATGTTTTCTCTCTGTCCTTGTTACTAAACTCAACCGCCTGCTTTGCACTCCCTACACTCCTTAGATAAGAATCGTAGCTATTTTTCAGGTACATTCCAGCTGACGTAGGCGTAGATTGCTCCACATCAACTATCCTGTTTATCAAAGGCTCTTGCTGCGCATGCCCGATACCACAAACAGTATAACTCTTACTTTCCGCAACAGCCCTTAATATACGAATGTCATTAAAAATATCCACATTCGTAGTCCCTCCTCTTACAATCACTATAATATCTACATCCTTAGTACTGCGGATGTTTTCTGCAATTTCCTCCGGCTTAAACATATTCGTCGGAACGTGCTTTAACCTGAAGTAATCACAATCCCCTAAAGCATATTGCACATCCGGCAAACCTTCACCATCTCTTGAAGTAATAACAGCAACCGTCATAAAAGACTTATTACCGAAGCTTATAGCCCTTTTTACTTTTTTACTCATGCAAACATACATCAAAGCCTTATTATATTCAGAAGACGTATTACTAAGCCTTTCTATTTCGACAGCACCAAACTGCACTAACTCAAACCCCTTAATGTACCCTGCTTTATTTAAAGAGATACTACCTTTCACATTAACCCTGTTACCAGGGTACAACTCTGGCATTTTCTCAAAATATTCTTCACCAACTTTCACTTTTACCGACGATTTATCATCATCTGTCAGAGTAAAGTACGCAGTTCTTCCATACTTTTTAATGTCACTCTCAATAATTCCATCTATGGAAAACTCTTCATTCAAAGCTTTATTGTAGGTCAATAAATTGTTACAGTAATCAGCGAACCTACCCTTTAAATCTTTTATACTTATCTCTACCATATATACCCCTGCTTTCCCAACTAACCACTATATGTAGTGGCTCATTTTGAGCGTACCACAAAAAAATACAAATTACAACCCCCCTCGTTTTCAAAACCGTATAAAAATTATAATAAATAAAAAAAGGTGTACCAAGAAATCGATCTTAGCACACCCATTAAACACAATTACCCATTAACTCACTACCGCCGCCTGAAGCTCATCTACAAAACCGTCTTCTTTTTCATAAGTAATGAATAGTTTTTCCTTTGCTCTTGTAAGCGTTACATACAAGAGCCTTCTCTCCTCTTCTACCTCTTCGACAGTCCTTGCCTTAAACTTCTCTGCTCTAAGGACAATAACAACCTTATATTCACTACCCTTTGCAGCATGAGCAGTAAGCAATGTTACACCACTGTCATTAACAATGGGTACCGGTATATTATCGTTGGTAACCTTTAATCCGTACATATATCTAAAAAGACTATTTAGATCATACAGACCATACAACTCACAATGCTCCTTAAGCTTCGTATAAAGAACATGCTCCTTATTACCTAAAACATCTGCAATATTATCTATAAGGTCACTAAACACCTCAGTTTCGATACCCTGCGAAAGCTCCGCAAACATATCAAAATAAGACACGCCCTCATCATAGTTTTCATCCAAGTCTCTTAAATAAGAACAAACCACCATCAGGCTTTCAGTATCAGCATTAAGGTAACTATCCAAGAAACAATACAAGATCTTAAACTCAAAAGATTCTATCAAGTTTTCAGCTCCATAAACTGTGTTTATAGCATTCCATCGCAAGGTCTGATTAGCACCTTTAAGCAAGCTATGAGTCCTTGCAACAACAGCGATATCACTAAACTCATAACCCTCCTTTTTTAAATCCCTTACAATAAAAGGAAGCTTATCTATACATCTCTCGCCCGGAACTAACCTAACTTCCCCTTGAATATCCAACTTAGGAACTATTCTTTTTCCAGAGTCTAATCGTTGCAAGTTCTTTGATATTAAAGCATTAGCGACATCTGCAACACTACCACTTGAACGATAATTCTCTTTCATAAAGTATTTTTTTCCATCAAACTCCAAGAAATTGTCAAGATTTGCACCTTTAAATCCATAAATCGCCTGGTCCTCATCACCAACAACCATTACATTATTATTAGCAACTAAATTAACCAACGCAGCATTCTTATCATCGCTATCCTGATACTCGTCAACCATGATATAGTCAAACTTACTTATATATGCAAGTCTTAACGCATCATTTCCACGGAGCAATCTAATAGCCTCGGTAATCTGCATATCATAAGTTATTAAACTATGCTTATGCAATTTATGATAGAACAAACCTCGTATCTCGTAAATCTTATCAAGTATTTCCTCCGGCAACCCTGTACCTTCATCAATCTTAGCATTTTCAACTATCACCGAATAGAGCTTCCTCATCATACCAAATTCACTAAACACATACTTCAAATTCGTTTCTATCCCCAGCTCTTTTATAACGTCAAGTAGAAATAAATAAGAATCATACTTAGTTATTATAACCGGTGGAAACTCATAACCCAAATCCGTATAATACTCTGATAAGATGCTTTGTCCAAATCTATTAAAAGTCGTAACATACACATACTCACCGTTTTTTACACCGCGCAAGCGACTCTTGATTTCATTCATGGCCACGTTTGTGAAAGTAATAAGCATTATCTTTTTAGGTAAAACATTCTTTAAAAGAAGCATCTTCACCCTCTCGATAAGAATTCTTGTCTTACCGGCACCCGGCACAGCAGACACTAAAAAGTTTCCCAGTCCCTTGCTGACTATCCTCTCTTGCTCCTCAGACAGAACAATAAAATCCTCAACAACATCTTCAGAAGGCTCAACAACCTGCTCCTGTTCCTCAGCAATTAATTTATGATTTTTTAAGTCACAGAAGAGTCCAAACTTACACTTCTCGCACACATCTGTCGAAGTATAAAGCTCTTTATAGTCTTCAGCTACCTTCGTTAAATACTCATGAGACACTTCGCGGAACTCTTTGGATGAAAGGGTAAATATACTGCCCTGCTTATAATTGTATTCCACAAGCTCAGACGAAGTATCATTCTTGTTTCTTAAATAAAACAAGCTGCACTCAACATCATTGCTGAAAGACGCCTGAGCCTCTCTAACCATTGTCAAAAGGTCAAAATCATTTTCCTTTTTATACTCGAACTTTCGAGCATTTTGACTCAGCTTAGATTTGCCGGCCTTTATTTTAGCTAAAACAAAAGCACCATCTTTCTTAAATACCAAGCAACTACTTGAAACCTGCTTATCTGCAATCTTGGTAAAGTAACTGTAGTCCGCAAGAAACTCATATCTCTCGCTAAGCAAATACTCAAACAACCTATTCCAATGCTGTAACTCTTGTTTAAAAAACTGCTCCAGCTCTTCACTCACTGCACAATCAATTCTATACTCACAGAACATATCGTAAAGCTCTGCGTTCGCAGAAGTAAAGTGACTCTTACAATCTTTTAATGATTCTGTCAACAAATTCTTGCAATACTGCATATAATCTAAAAACTCAGTACGCTCCTTTGCTAAAACACGAATTTTATTAATTTTTCCACACTTCAAACCCTCTTTGAAAAAATATAACGCTTCTTTTTTCTTAACCTCTATCTGCACAATCTTCCTCCTTAAACATATTCTTGTTATTCAAAATGCTATAAACAACTGATTACTCTTCGATACTTCTATCGTACTGCCATCAGAAAATTTACACAGCACCTCTTCCTCTCTAAGATCCTTAAACCTTGCATAAAGATGAGCCATCTTATCATACATAATCTTTCCATCAACATCATCCTCATGTATGATTAAACGAAAATCAACATCATCTAACGATGAGATCCCAACCTCTTTACGTAACAATTTTACAACATCTAAAGAGACAACTTCGCCCAAAGCGTCAGTTTTGAATTTTACATCACTAACGAATTTCGAATTGTTAGTGCTGCTGGACACAAATACCATTAAAAACATCCGCTTCTCTAAAATCTCTCTTAAAGGCATGGAACCGCGTAAGTACATGTCTAGCACTTCTTGAACATCCTTGTACTGAAGAAATTTATTCACATACAAGAACTCATTTTTGCTTATACGAATTACTTTTTTCTCAAATTTAAACTCTTCAGTTTGTGAAAATAGCCCATGCTTCTTTTTCATGCCCCGATCACGCAAAGAATTTCGAGAAAAGATATTAACACAGTAATCCTTCTCCACTTCATGAATCATACTCTACCTCCTTTAACTAATTAGGGAGACACTTTTAAAGCATCTCCCTAAATAAAGGCACTAAGCATATCCTAAACGCATGCTGCTCAACAGATCAGCATCCCCAGACTCATGAACCACACTTGGTCTCAATAAAGATGCATTTTCATACCCCTTCTCCGCCAAAAACTCAGTTGCTGCAAGATAACCCTTATCATTACTGACGATATAGAATTTATAATCTTCATTTATCCTCAAAGTTAAATAAGTAACTATCATTTTATCCAGGGCATCCTTTCCAATAGCACTATGCCTCTCTACCTTTATAGATATTCCAGTATTAGAAAGTACATTTACTATCATTTCACGCACTGCACCTTTACTAACGTTCTGCGATACAAACAATACCACTTGGGTACTGCCTAAATCGTCAATATGCTTAACTACCTTTTCTAATGCTTTAGCACCAATGTTTTCGCAATCAACAATAAAAACATTGGAAACATTATTACCGCTCATAGTCTTCCTCCTTAACAATAACTCCGTCCCTACCGATTACTCAAAGAAACCAACAAAGAAGAATAATCCACCGACATAGTATAACTACCGATCCTCAAAGTTAATACAGGCTTCAACACCGGATCAACGGCTAAAACCGTCTTTTCGGGCAGCTGTGGTTTTACCATTTCCGAACCCTTCTCCATATCCATACCAACACTCCTTAAAAGTTGGTAATCTTAGTAACTTCTAACACATTATTACCGTTACCGTTAACATGAACATTTGCCATAATTTCCATCACCATACCGGACTTTATTTGTCCAATTAGCCTCGCTAAAGGACCTTGCTTAGAAATACAAGCAAGAACATTTCCGTATTCCTCAACATTTATCCAAAAGCTAACCTTGTCTTCCTTCTCGGTAACCTGAGAGATAATCTTTACGGAACCCGTAAAAACATTAGGATTATTGCTGGTCTCGCTAACAGGCACATCCGGTACAACAGGAGAATCATCACCCTTGCTATCAGCACCTTTTTTTCCTCGAGAACCCTTCTTTGAACTTCCAAGCGTCTCTTTAAATCTTGGCAGGATCTTAAGATTTTTAGCGATCGCACAGCTTGAAAGCGCACTATCAATGCTCAAATCTGCACCAATGCCCATGTTCTTAAGGCACCTCTTTAGCAAGAGGCTTTCAGCTACCGCACTTGCATCCGCAATATCAAGCGGCTTATCCTTATCATCTTTGCTCATGGTTACGTCATTGCCTCTGTGACCGGTAGTAGTCAATAACAACTCACCATCGTCACCATAGACCTTCAGCACGCCTTTGCCCACAAAAGACAGGATTCCCTTAAATTCCACGGGCTGCAAGTCGCAGTCGAACTCATACTGCTCCATCGGTACAAAAGCATCAAACACCAACTTCACATAGTCTACTGGATAATAACTTTTGCCAAATAAGGACGCATAATGAGTCAATCTGCTGTTCACCCTATCAACTAGCTCTGACATGTTTTTATAAACCACGCCATTCATTGTAAATTCTTTTCTTTTCATAGTCTTCCTCCTTAGATTATTTGCAATAAAAAAGCTCAATTTCCGCGCATTCGCACAAAAATTGAGCTGAGTTTATTGCTCTTAAAAATATGAAAAACATTTACATGCTTACATTATATATTAAGACAATACATTTTGTCAATCTAAAATGATTTTTTCAGTTACTACGATTACCCACCTGAGAGGAATCGAACCCCCGACACATGCCTTCATTTTTTCCAATTCCAAAACGATTGATATAAAAAGAAAGCCGGACGTATCCAACTCACTTAAGCGATGTTCGAAGATATTCACCGCTATTCACTATATTTCTATTTTCTTTGAATGAGCTGAGGTTGCGAAGTTAATATTGAACGCTTGCTTTTTCCATTCTGACCAATTCATAATTTGATTTTTTATATCCACATATATTTTTTCATTATTTTGCGCTTCTTTTTTTGTGATTTCCTCTTTAACTATTAACTCTTTTATAATCTTCCTCCTCGTAAAGCCCTAACTTCATCTTCAAACGTACCGAAACCCACCAACTGAACCTTGTCTCCGGCTACCAATTCTTCTTGAATAGTATCCACTAAACCACTCAATGCCAATTCAGCATCTTTCTTTGCAAACCCAGTTTTCTCTGCGATACTCGCAACTAACTCTGCCTTGTCCATAAAAAACCTCCGTTTTTTTATATAATAGTACTGATTTCTTAATATAAATAGTCTATGACATACATAAGATGTGAGCAGATAGTTAGCCGACATGGCTGACCTTAGAACAAATACAAAAAGTAATTACTCTGTGAGCGCAAGGTAGTTACTTTTTATGTCCATTCATCAACACTGTATAAATAGCTATTATTCATTATTTTATTTACCCCTCTGTTATTTTAAATTTACAAACCACCCTTTCAACCGTATTTACCTATCTTGGTCCTATAAACCGATCCCCGTTTAAATGTATCATATGATCAGGATTATCAGCTATCCAAACCTCCGACTCCCAAGCCAACTCATCAATAAACTTTTTAAACGTAACAGTATCTATAAAGGCAGTAACATAAATCTTGCCCATGGAGCACTCTTCTGTCATACCTTCTATTTCAAGCATTCTTTTTACCGACATTGGACCAACACTCGTAACTGCCTCAATAAAATATATCCAACCCTTCCCTTTCTCATATAAAACAACATCCGGAAGTTTATCGTTATCAGTAATGTCGATACACAACTCATTCAACAGCTCTCTATTTACCACCAACGTTTTATTATCTGTATCGCCGACGTATAAAACCTCTGAACCAGGAGCAAATCTCGGAGCAAATTCCTCTAAAATTAGTTTTTGCAATAAATTATGCTCGCCTTCACTGAAGGTAAGCGGTTGACCATTAATTACAACAGGAATACGCCTCAAGTCTCTTTTTTGACTATATACATCCACGAGCCTTCCCTTTTGCCTTACAAAGTTACTCAACTGATTACTCCAATAATCAGTCCCATAGCTTTGAATAAGCCTGAGCATTTCTTTTGTAAGCTGATAACTATAATTTGGACTATTAGTAGCAACATTTGAAGTCCCTACATTCTCTTCAGCAATAGCCGCCTCTACAAACTGATGCACTGTATTTTTCCTTATCGACTCTCTGCTGTTTGGTTTATAAATCTTACCATAGCTTTCAGCCATGAAGTTCATCATATCCACAATCCTTAAAGGGATTATTTTAGAACTTTGCCAATTATCATCCTCATCAACACCTGCAAGAGCCAACAACACATAAGCACTTCTATCATTTGTTTGCTGCCTGGGCATACCAATAGCAGACAATATATCCTTCGCTTCTTCTAACTTACCCATACTTCCCCCTTACTCCGCTTTCAACATTACAGGATTCATATACCTGTTTTCTAAAATTCCATCACACATCTCCTCATCAAGCCTATTCGACTTAATCAGCTCACCACCTAGCAACACAACATCTTCATAAGACGGCACAGGCATTGAATTAATTTCGTTTGCATTCACCTGAGTGGAACCATTTAAAATCCTAAAATATTTATCCATATAACTTGTATTAAATATTAAGAAAATTCCATACATCTCTTCTTTACTCATTTTTCCGCTAACTTTGGTTATATAATTCAAATGATTCTCAGTACTTATACTGGGATATTCCGAAAACTGCTCTTTTTCAATTATAGCACACTGCAATCGCCTGCGTTCTTCCTTAGATGTAAAACGCTTTAATATAACGTAATTATCAATTTTCATCTGCAATTGCCTTGTTTCATCAGTAGCAATCACATACTGCTGCTTACTCCCGGACCGAACAGGAAAAACAACCCTACCACCATGTACATTATGACTCCACAACAAAGGAATCGAACTACCGCCCTTTTCAGATTGTAACCACCTAGTATTTCTAAAATCGACAGTAAGACCTGTCTTTAATTTAAAGCCAATTTCCGGCAAAGTAAAGCTCCACCCATTTATAAACTCCAGTATACCTATATCGTCTTCTTTTGTAGGCAGGAAAAAAAACGAATTACTATCATCTCTTACACAAGTTTTGTACGGAACCATAAAAGTAGCCCTATTTTTAAAACTCTCTGAACTCTCACTTTCGGTAATCTTTATAAAAGACTGAGTTTCAACAGTCTTTACAGCCCTTAAAATAATCGTTTCTTGCAATATACTATCGCAATTAAAAACATCATCTCTTGATACAAAAAGATGCAAGTTTGTCACTTTTACTTTTTTAAAAAAATACTTTCTAAAAGCAGTAAAATATAAGCCGCTTGCAAAGCTTCTCGGCACTATAAAAACCAACTCTCCATCATCTTTTAAAAGATGAGCTGCCATGGCCATGAATAAGAAATATATATTTGGTTGACCAAAGACTATACTAGACATAACCTTGGACTCAGGAGCATCTTTACTTATCTTTAAATACGGGGGATTAGAAATAATGATATCATATCTATTTCCCTGAAGACCTCCTTCCCAATCCTCTTTGTTAGAAATAATAAAATTTTCTATGTATATATTATAATTTAACACCTTGCCATGCTTTAAAAGCTCATTTTTCATAAAATCTAAATTGCTTTTCAAAATCGGCACTATATCAACATTGTTTTCATATAAGTCAAGATTGATTTTACTAACAACACTTGAATTATACAAATATTCAAGTACGGCAGCAGACAAGATTCCACTTCCAGCCCCGGGATCTAAAATATTTAATTCTCCCTGTTCCTTTTTAATTAAAGAACCCATATAAGCGGCAGTTTGACTATTAGTAAAAAACTGACCAATCTTTTTACGTTCAATTTTTGTTATCTGATTCAGATATTTAGACGTACTATCGTCGACATATTTAACAAAATTCATGACTCACCTGTCTCATTTATTTTATTTTTTTATAACTCACAACACATACCGATTCACTCGCCCCAAAAACCACGACCCGCTTCAACAGCACCTTTCTGTATCTCCTTAAATTCTTCAACATACTTTACATTCGGAGGAAAAGTCGCCATTTGTGCCATCCCTTCATAAAGCAGTATCTTATTAAACATAATGCCATCTACATACACATAGGCCAACAACCTACCATACTGATCCCTATCCTGAACATCAATCTCTATCGCTACAGAACAACCCTCTAAGGCATTTTTCGTAAATTCAGAAGCAATATCACCCAACGGACTATTTTTACCTTCATCCGGATGCATGCTCTCAGGAGTATCCACACCTATCAACCGAACCCTTTCCTCCACACCTTCAATATTTACAATCAAGGTATCCCCATCAACAACTCTTACAACATCATATAATGATTCTTGCAGTTCATTAAAAGCATCTATACTCTCTACCGGTTCGCTATCCTCACAAGCAACAAAAACAAACGAATACGCTAACAATAAAACTATTATAACCTTACCAACGAAACACATCCCACACCTCCTACAACTCACCATTGCAAGACTAGCGCTATTTAACTACTTTTTAAGTATTATGATAACCTTCAGTTGACAATCTTCGCCTTCCTAATTCAGCCCGTAACAATCCAATGTCGGCATACGGCCCTTTGATACTCATGCCACTCGACAACATCCAAATGGCATTACGCAAGTCGCTCTCTGTCCAATCCTTGTAATAATTAACAAATCCCATAAAGTCCTCCTAATTTAAACTCACTCCGACCTTCATGCAATCTACACATAAAAACCCGATGCCCTCACCCTTGTCTTAAGTCCATCCATACCCACATTTTTATAACCAACAAGATAATAGTCTTGCCCATCATGCTCAACCCTTGTTGATACCCATTTGTTACACTCATTATAATCATCATAAACCAGAGCTTCAATCCCACTACCGCTTGTGTATTCCCTTGAACCATCCCTTGCCTCATATCTACCACGATTGTTTTTATACAATACAGACGAGGACTTAATAGGCCTCGATAAGTAACTTATACTTCTGTATGCCTTTTCCAACGAATCCAATATACTCCTTAGCTCATCTGTTAAGAACAATTGCTCACTGTCAGTTTTATCAATATCTAAAAAACTTAAATCCTCAGCCTCAATAAATCTGGATCCCTCTAATATCCCCTCTATCCGGCCATTTAAAATTTTCAATTCTTCCAACAACTTTTCCAAATCATTCATCTCAAGACCTCCGTTTCAATTGAGACTATCATATAGATAAGACAACCAATGACACACCTTATCACGACTACTTACCATCTATAAAAGCATTATAACACCGGCACTCAGCGTTTACAATAAGCCGTAAAATCAAAAATAACCATCTTAAACTAACCTTATATTATTCTGTAAAGCTGCTTCCACATCCTTCTGCTGAATACCAATATACGTTTGTGTAATTGATATACTGCTGTGTTGAAGAATCTTTCGCACAAGCTCAATATTATAATTATTGTTAACATAGATATTAGTAGCAAAATATTTCCTAAAACTATGTGTACCAACACCACTTGTATCCACGCCCTTCGTTTTTAAATAATCACAAACTATTTTTAACTGTTTCTGCACCGCCCTGACAGATATATCAAAAAGTTTAGCTGTAGGTCTTATGCCATTCTTATAAGCATACTCCTGAATATAACTATACACCTCAACCGGCACAGTAAACTCTCTTTTCTTTCTGGTCTTTTCTTCAATTATATCCAGCCTGTATCTCGTTCCATCTTTCACCATATCAGATATTCTTAACTTTACGACATCCCCAATCCGCAACCCTAAATTCGCCTCTACGTTTAACGCAGTAGCAATTCTGTTATTAGGCTGAAAAACTCTTTCTACACCTTTGTTATCTTTGTAGACAAAATTTCCCTCTCTCATCGTTTCTATAATTTTAAGATATAATTCATCTGTAAGAGCTACAGTTTTTTTATTCATTTCATCACCTCACAACTATTTTGAAAAAAAGTCAACTTTTACTAATTATATCACTAAGTACGTTAAATAACAACCCCATAGTTCGTGTAACATTGTGCAAGCATTGAAAAATAAAACGAGTTCGTATTAGATACACAAATACGAACTCGCAATTTACCATATTCTCAAGAATCCTAATATGAATATTTATGATAAAATTTTACGAAACACTCTTCTCGCTAAGATAGCCCCAAACAACTTTTCAGATCGACTATTTTTAAATTTATAAAATTCGCACAGCTTGTCTTGATTATCATGGGCTTTTATGGTAAAATAAGTTATAACAATATTATTTATCTATTGTAATATTTAATCCGCAAACGGGCATGCGGAGGTTTGTGCGTTATCCTCCAACCTTAGCAACATTAACAACAGCTAAGAGAGGAGGTGATAGTAATGGATTCCATACTGATTGTTCTAATTATTACCCTTGGCATACTTATGCTAACGGCAATGTGTACTCTACCTATCAAGGGAGCTACATACGTAAACAAATTTACAGTCAAGATATCTCGCATTCTTTCATTTGAGTTCGAGAAAAAGGAAAAACGTTCAGACAAAGCCCGACAGCAATCTGAACGCTAAACATTAACATCCCTATGTATCTCTAAAAACGCACCGTTAAGTCAAGATGTAAAAATCTTGGCTTTTCGTTTTTATCTAATATCATTATACCACAATACATGTATTTGTAAACACCTTTTTTTAAATACGACACTTCCTATCACGTTTTTTATTTATTATACGCGCTTTTTAAAGTTCTATACAATATATTATTCCAAAATACTAAAGTATATTCTAATTAACAAAAAACCACGCCAGTTTCTATAAAAAATCTCAAAAAAGCAACTTTTTAAAAACGCATAAAATATCGGGGCTTTTAAATCGATTTTAACAAAAGATATTTAAACCATTGATGTTTTGTATATCCCCCATTTTAACATACTCAAGGCTTTTTGAGATTAGCGACCTAAAATTAAATGGCACCCCCTTGTACTAATTTTCGGTTAACAAATACAACTTAAACAAAATGCCACCTAATTACGCTTAAACGGCAAGCGAAAATAACTAAATTCTATCATACAACCATACAACAAATCACCTTTTTTCTTACATAAAGACCAAAAAACCATATCAAAATATACATCATTGCTTCTAAGCAGCACCTCCCCACTCCCAAAGTCTCTGTGAACCTTTTGCCGGTACCGGCTCTGCCAACACTCTTACATTTGCCACTTCCCACGCATACCTACCCTTTGACCAGTTCCCGAATAATAACTCTGTCTCATCCGGACAATAAATGCCATTCTCTGTTTCGAGCCATCCTGGATCAGTACTTGCCATCCCTCTACCACCATGTAGCACTATTTTATGGCAATTTATAAGTTCGGCTGTCGCTATAACACAGCCTTTAGGAAACGCATCTTCATCCAATTCGCAAGCTTTAATTGCATCGCAAAACTGTTTTTTAGCCTTATAACTCGGATGATATTCATAATCGCTACAAGGAAACACCTCTCTATAAATACTTTTTAAACTTTTTGCTGCTGCATGTATAGCAATTGGTCCCCTATAATCAGTTTTCCAACTTCGTGTTTCAAACTTTTTTATTTGCATTACCCACAGCGTCGCCCATGGTTGCCATAACGTTATCGCCTTCATATTCTTATCCCCAATGACCGTGAGTTTTCATCAAATCAATTACTTGGCCTGCATACGACTCATCTGCATTTACTACTAAGTAATAATTGAACTTCTTGCCCTCGGCTTTTCTATTTTCATTGATTACAGCAAGAGCTAAATCTAACGCTGCACCTGTGTACTTATCCAAATACTTCAAATCATCCTTCTTTATTACTATAAATTTATCGCCTATCCCTTCTAAACCAGCCATCTCCTACCTCCTATCTAATCTCAACTGCCCTAACCTTCGTAATCTGATAATCGATAAAAACTTACGTTCTTGTTCTCTATTGTTATTATAATCATCGAAGAAACATCTTTACGGTTTCTTTTTAATCCTTTTTCACTTAAGTACCACAATTTTTATCAAAACTCTATTTATATCAAAATCACTCAATACCATACCCATTGTCGATTTTCCATATCTGTATTAATTTCCTTTAATTCTTCAATCGTCAATGACTAATTCTCGTCCTCTATACTTATAAAACATTCACAGCCGTCACCATTAATAATAAACCTTGTGTATATAGTAACACCCGTCTCTGTATAGCTCTCCTCCACCGACTCCAACTCCCTAAACCACGCTCTACATAACGTTTCATTTCTGCACATCTTACAGTTTTTTATTCTACCAGCCATCTCACACCTCTGACTTAAACGGATAAACAAGCTCATGCCCTACTATTTTGGCATACTCCTCCGTAGGACCAAGAGGCATATCAGGAAGACCGTCTGCAGCTACATAGAAACCCACACTATCCACATATTGCCTATCCGCCGGGCAATATGCACGATACACACCGTATCTAACTGTCATCACATCTGAACTTAAAATGCTTTCAATAATATGACCTTCAATGATTTCCTCGCCACCAACATCATCTTTTCCCGAATAGTTTAAAAACACCACGTCACTAAACTTTCTATCCACAGTAATCCTGACTTCATCACGTTCCAGCCACAATAAACAAGTTCCTCTAACCTTATCAATCTGACAGACTTCTTTAATGTCTTTATGTAACTTGTCAAACGCCATAAGCTTACACTTTTCAATATCCATTCATATCACCTCAATAACATTATAGCAATTCCTCTCTCCTTAAACAATACTACCCAAAATCATAAATCTCCTGCTCAAACTTTAAATATTCCCTCGTAACTATATGCTTAAAATAATCATGGCCATCTTTTGAATACATGTACATATAATCATAAGGCTTTTTCAACCCTTTACATACAGCATTTAAAAAAGCCTCATCAGGATCTCTTAACTGCAAGCTTGAAAAAACACTGCTTCCATCCACTTCCATTGCAAACCTCCCTCTTCTAACAGAACGTTAAATATTAAAAGGGCATAGATACATCTACACCCCCTTAACCTATATATATTTACTGAATTAAATTTATCCTGCCATCACCTAATGCAGAGCCGGATACTCGTAAAGACCTACCATCCCATCTCTCTTTTTCATTAAAGTCATAGACTGTAGCTCCCTTTTTACAATCAAGTTTAATGCTTATTTCCGTTCCTTCCATTAACCTTGCCACGGTAAAAAATTTTCCCTGCCATGTTGCATTACTACCACTTGTCGAAATTCTTGTAAGCGTAAGGTCTTGTTTCTTTATACCATTTTCATAAATGTGTGCATATACATTGTCAGGGCTTCCCTTGCTGTCTATTTGGAATGTTACATAGTAGCCTGCTTTATAATTAATTAAACTGCTTATCAACATATCTTTTGTATAAGGGTAAGTAACATTATAATGGTTTACTATATTTGTAATTCTGAAATTTAATAATCTTAAAGCGATTATATCAATCGGTACATCACTTGCTACTTCTTTTGTTATGGCTCCCGACTCACTACCGTAATTTGTTACCGCCTTAAACGCTAAATCATATGTGCCTGTTTCTGTTATACTTTCAGGAATTTGTATATTTCCTTCCCAATATACCGTTTCTCCGGCTGTATTTTTCTTAGTCATATCAACTGTCGTATTACTTAATGTAACAGAAACCGCCGTTACTTCTTTATTTGTAGTAGCATAAAGCTCAATCGTATCTCCTACAATTATTTCCGGATTGGTACTTGTAAAATTACCGACTATACTTAAATCCGGTACGATATAATAATTTTTAGTTACATATGTTGATAGTTCTGATCCTACTTCATACGGTGGAATCTTAGGCATATCAGTTACTTTCAGCGTAATCCTATATGCTCCCCAACCCAATCCCTGATTTGAAAAGCTTTTTTCAATACCCGCAAAAGGCTTCTCAGTCTCATAAGTTTTTACCGAGTCAAGATTAGCGCTACCAATGCCGCTTAACTTAGGTATTTTATAATTCTGTAAAGTCCACTCATACAAGAACCCTAAGTTATCAGCTCCATTAGAGTCCGAAACCTGAACATCATACTTAACAAACTCTTCAAAGAAAAATGTAGCCGCACTCGGTCTGTGCCTAAAAGTTTTAGAACCTGTAACTGAGACTGTCTCGGTTCTTGGAAACGACCAAGCTACATGGTCCCCTAATAAATTAAAATCAGCTGAGGGCGGATGATTAACAGGCACTACCTTAAATGTCTGCGTATAAATTTCCGATGTTGCTAAAGGGTCGCCCCATACTCCCGACGAATCGCTAACCTGTAAAGTTATTCTAAAGTCCCCTATTCCTGCAGACGCAATCTTATTATTTATAGTTGTTTGTGAATTAGCAGCTGTATACGTTCCAAGTAAAGAACCTTCCTTATATAATTTCCACTCCCAACGAACTATCTCATCTCCATTAGGATCATAAGAAGTATCTGTTATTCCTAAATTCGCTCCTTGTGCAATTACACGATTAGATAATGCAAACTGTGCTATAGGAGGCATTGCTTGACTTGTAATCAATACCACAGTATCATCAGACCAAACACCTACGCCATTCTCGCCGTCCATGTCCTGAACCCTTAATCGCACTAAATACTCTTCAGTATTATTTCCGGAAGTCAATTTCCCTGAAGTCCACGAACTGTCACCAACCCTCTTCCAAGACCACTCCCTATTTATAAGACCCATATCATCTCTATTTGTATGGTCTAAATCATAAGAAGTGTCAGTTAATGTTAAACCGAATGTACTTACACCTTTTGTCATGTCCATGGTAAATTGTGCTATCGGCTTTCTGTGAACATATATATTTAAAGGACCATTTTTCATCTGTGAATCTTTCCTATAATCATCAAACTTATCATTTGTACCTACAGGATTATCCTTTGTCCTATACTCTGTTACGAATCTTCCTATCTTATCGAAAGATGTTATAGCATTAGAAAGCCACAATCCGTCATAATCCACCTTACCTAAGTCATTTTGGAAGTAGTCATAATCATGAACATATCTCCAGTTCTCAAAATTCATCTGAGGGTCTTCTTCATAGTCATCATAGTATGTCTCATAGTTAACTTCCTCATTTAATAATATATATTGTGTTGTTGGCCTTGCTTGACTTCTTACTGTATTCAGTATCCAAACAGCTAAGTTTTGTAAAGCTGTATCCATGTTTGTATTATATATAAATGTACCTTTTCCATCATTGTCAGCTATAAAATTATTAACTTGCGCTCTATTTGTATTCGTACCAAGCTCTGCAAAATATAACTCATCACTCATCATTCTTGACAATACTACAGGATACTTAGGCGATGTAGGTTCTAACTCTGGCAATTTTGTATCAGATAAATTAATTACGAACTTAGAAGCATCTTGTCTCCAGGTAGGTTCCTTTAAAACCTCATCTAAAGTCTTGATTGATTGGGAAGAAACAGCTATATCGCTAAAATAAGCTCCATATTGATCCCATACATAAAAACCGTACGACCCCTTTTCGTGAGGATTATTAGTGTCTGTATAATCAAAACGCAAACTACCATCCCTGTAAACTTTAATGTTATTGCCCTCTAATTTAATATTAAAATCATGCTTCTGTCCTTTATAGAAGCTTGGAAATGAATTAGTATTAATAATCTGCCTTGTTCCGTTTACCACCTTTACTAAAACTTCTGTGTAGTTATATCGAACATTACCACAAGCACTATGATTATCCATGATATAAACATAATAGTTTCTATCATCTTTTATTCGAAACATAAACCCAGCTTCACCATGACTAAAACTACTAGCGTCACTTCTAATTCCCCAAGTAAAATCTATTTCTGCACCTGCAGTTTTATATGCATCTGCCGAAGGATTAATATAACCCCTAGCTGGTCTATACCCTCCAGTCGCATAAAGCTGATTATCCGCTATTCGCCACCCTCCGCTTAAATCAGAAAAACTCCCTGAGAAATCTTGAGGTATTTGCACTGAACGCCAATCTCCTAAAATAGCTTCTGCGCCCTGCTCACTAGTAGATATTGTACTTGTCTCAATTGTTTCAATTCTTGTATCAATAAAATCAGCATTATTAGCCTCTAAATACATCTTTATATAATTATTTATCTTAGTATCCAATTCAAGTATCTTGTTTTTATCAACTTGTCCTACAGTAAATACAACGTCAACCTTATTTGATGGAGTTACTGTAAAATCTACATTAGGTGGCATATTATCAACTTCTATAACTTTAGTTACAACATTACTTCTCCTATCAACGTCAGTTACAAACTGTTCTATTGTATCTTGGCCGTATGTATCTTTAACATAAAACTCAAACTGATACTTACCAACATGAGAAACCTTAATAGCCACCCTCTTGTTAGTAAAATCTATCGTCATTGGACTGCTCCAAGTCTCATCCGCAAAACTGCCATCATTATCAGAATCAAAGCGATACCTCACCCTATGCAGCGCTTCCGTTAAAATATCACCATCATTTGAGCTTGATTGTAAGTTATAAACAACCAATTCAGCTCTCTTGCTATCATCAACATCTCTATAAGTCTTTTCAACAATATCAAAATCGATTATAGGCTTAGTGTCTTCTACAACTGTTATTATTTCTGTTTTTATAGGCGATTTCTTCCCGTAAACATTTGTTACCTGATACTTTATTTCATATCTTCCTTTTTCCTTGAACAGTAAATCCTCTTCTAAAGCATCATTCAATTTTAAAAATGTCGTAGAACTCACTATATCATTAGGTAATTGTCCTGAACCTGCAACAATCTTAACAACATTAGAATCCTGTCCATCCAAAGGAGTTACCTCCCAATAATCTTTTGAATGATCTATCTCATGAAGAGCAACGCCATAATAATCGTGACCATAACTACCACTACCACTTAACTGATATTTCCTGTTTTCTTTTGTGGTAAAAGGCGTCCCTCCGTAAGTCATAGCATCTTCAATGACTGCCTCCGGAAGAGGATAAATTCTTATAAAATCACTAAAGCTATAAGATTGTCCTACCTCGTCTGTAACAGTCGCTATTAGCTCATAATAACCACTGTCAAGAAACTTTATCGCACCGCCATTGTTGTCTAAATCATATTCAGTCCTTACATCTATATCATCATCTTCCATTACGTTTATATCAGATTCACTAGCTCTCTTAATCGACCAATCTACTTGCAAGGTACTAATTTCTTCATCTTTCAGCACCGTACTAATATCTATAACACTGTCTTCATTGTATACATTATTATAAGCATATTCCCACTCAGGGATACTAAATGATATATCAGGTACCCAGTTAACATAAAACTCTTGACTTGATATATTTTTTCTTCTATCTGAAGCAGTAACAAACTTTTCAATAGTAGGTTGTCCAAACTCTTCTGTAACTTCCAAATCTGCCTTAAAAGCTCCGCTTACTCCTTGTTGGAAGAATACATCAATAGCTGTGTCACCGACGTTATATGTGCCATATATTGCTTCATCTGAGAAATCTCCATCTTCGTCCATATCACGATAAATTACATATTTATATTTTGCTATAATATCATCATCTATAGAACGAGCATTTTGTCTTATGTCAACTGTTGTTTTAACAGGATTATCTTTAAAGTTTGGTGTCGCCCCCCCTACTGTAAATTCCGATATAGGGTCTAAATCTTTTGTAACTGTAATTACTTCTATTATTTCACTTGCAGCTATATTAGGATGTGTAGGGTTAGAATCTGAAAAATTATTATGCACCTTTAGATAAACTTCATATCTTCCGATTTCTTTAAATACTATATTTTTTTCTTCAAGGTTTGAAGTATCAGTATCAATTTTTATGCTTGTCGGGCTCTGACCGTCTAAAGGTGTTATCTTCCATATGTTTCTGCTTGTCTGTATCTGATCTGTTCTCGGGCTTAAACTGTCACGCATATGTAAAGTTACTTTTCTGTTTTCTTTTATTGCTCCTTCTGCGGTAATTCTCGCCACAGGGACAGGGGGAATTATTTTTATAGATTTTGTTATACTGTCACTTAAATTAGTATAATCCCTAACAAATAAAGAAACATCATAAGTACCTTCTTTGCTAAATGTTAAGCTACCGCCATTTTTGCCGTTTAAATTTCCGGAAACGGCTGCCGGAGTTCCATCATCATTATTAATTGTTGGCTTTGTCCATGTCCATGTAACTATATCATCATTTGAGTCGGTCGACATATCTCTTATAGGTACGCTCTCATTAGGATAACCAAACTCATACATTGAAAAATCTGCAATCGGTGGCTGTGGCTCAGTATTTACATATACGCTCCTCGAATAAGAGTCATCTTTTTTGCCGTAACCGCCCCCACTATCCCTTACATATATCTCAACATTATAATTGTCGCTCTCGGTAAAAACTAATTGACCTCCATCTGAATCAAAGTCAACTAAATCAAAATATTCAGGAGTGTAATCTTGGTCAACTACTCCCGTTTTTAAGTTAGTATCTGAATAAAATATATAATCTCCGTTGCTATTTCTAATGGTCCAACTGACAAACTCTAAATCATCTTCCGGGTCGCTTGATAAATTCGTGAATGTAACAGGCAACGTGACATAATTATTAGAAGAATTACTAAAGTAAGCATCTGGTCGCTCATTTACTACATCATACTCTATCGTCTTACTTTCAACAGCCATGTCCGAGTTATTAGCTGAATTCGTTGCCGTCACACTACCATTTACCCTTATCGTACCACCACTTAAATCACCAGGATAAATCCTATACTCCTTACCGTACCGCGGGTTTGTACCGCTATGACTTGAAGTGTCTCCATTCACACTAAGAGAAAAATCATAACTCGTTATAGGTAAATCGGATTGAGTTCCTCTCGCATCTAAATCGACATCCACAAACTTACTCTTATTATTTTCAAAATCCTTATAATTCCAAACTAAACTATTCGGCACATCTATTTCCAATGATGCATCAACATCCGCATCTATTAATCCGTTGTCAATCTTCCATTGTAACGGGTCATCAAGATAAGCCTTTTCCACATACTCTACAACAAAATGTATATATGTTTTATAAACCGTACCTAATGCTTGCGCGTTATCTGTAGACAATACAAGCATATCAACAACCAAGTCAACATCAGTCGTCCCATTAGGCTTAGGCGTAAAGTTCCTGCCAACAACACCGGCAGAATTTAGAGCGGTATAGTACTGCATATCACTTGGATTACCTACAGTAATACCGGTATCATCTCGTGGAGTTTTATAAACTACCACCCTATTTATTTCCTTGTCTATAGGCACATTTATAGTAGTAAACACAATATTATACAGCTGATGATCGCCCATAGACATGTCGGGCAACTGCTTCTTGGCAGCAGTCCCCCATTCTTCATAAAAGTATCCTCCATTCCAATCCTCAAACCAATATCCAAAATATCCGGGAATTCCATAATAAGAAAGAGCCTCTTCAGGAATTTCCTCAGCATACGCTTTTGTATTCGGACTTATTGGAGTTTGAAAGTTTAAAGCTATCAAAAGAGCGAAGACTAACGCTATCGCTCTTTTGATGTTATTCGTTCCCTTCATTTAACATCACCTACTTCACAGAAAATACAAGAACATCATCTGTTTTAGTTCCATACCATCCTACAGTTCTCAATATAACGGTTTCCACCTGATCAAACTTTTTTTCTGTTTCTAAGAAAATAAATGTAAACTCCTCGTCTTCCCCAATTTTACCGCTTGTCCCCGCCATGTTAGGATAAGCACCGACCACTATTTGCGTACCCTTGTCAGATGCGCTGAAGTTATAGCAAGGTAGTTTATTACTCATTCCCTTAATTACCTCACTATCTTCATCTAAAAATGCTGCCGCATAATCAACCACATCTACCTCTCCCATAGTCCTACCTTCAATAATAAACATGTCATATCGCGCACCTAAACCCCAATAAAGCGAATACACATCAGGTAAAACAGAGTCATCATACTTTACACGATAATAGTCTTCTATTATGATATCAGCAAACTTTACTGGTAACATCGACTTGTTTATCTCTACAATCTCACCGGGCTCATACACAGCTTCACCTGTAGCCCTGTTTATCGCAATGAGAATGTCCCTAACTGCATCCGACAAACCATAATCTTCAAAAGTCACTTTTTCAAGCAATGAAGTATCAATAAAACCCTCTTCGGTTCTTGCATCCTCCACATCATCACCCTCAACAACATTTAACATATTAACAAGCATCTGAGCCGCCTCAGCCCTTGTTGCCTTGCCATTCGGTTTAAATGTTTTGTCAGGGTATCCATTTATCACACCATTCTCGCTCGCTAAAATAACATAGCCCTTGTCCTCATCATTAATTAAAAAATTGTCTAAGAACTTAGTTTTTTCGCAAGCCTTGCTATCAGCATCTTTTTCAAATCCTAATGCCCTAACCACCATCTTAGCCATTTCTATTCTGGTTATCTTCTTATCGGGCTCATAACTGTAACCATGTTCAGCCCTGCTTATTATATGACCTTCTAATGCCGTATTGATTACATCATCAGCCCAATGCCCTTCGGTGTCTACAAAAGCATTTCCCGCAACTATCTTTAATTCTAAAGCTACTACAATAACCTTTGTAAACTCTGCTCTTGTGATGTTGTTTTGAGGCTTAAAGGTTCCATCCGGATAACCATCTATAATACCTCTATCAACAACTTCATTTAATACATCATAAAACCAATCATTTTCTTTTACATCTGTAAAGCCTACATTTGCACCATAAGCCATTGAAGTTAACAAAAGTGCAAATACAGTTATTAAAATAACTATTTTTTTCATTGAAATCCCTCACTTTCAAATTTTTTATAATTGAATTATACCTTTTTAGAAACTCACAAACAATATAGGTCAATCCAACACACTTACCCTATAAGTTAAAGTTATAAGGTATATCAGCAAGAGATAACAGACTGGTTTTAAATCTATTCAATCCCCTGCCTTTCCTGTAAATTAAGAGCTTTTACCAAAACGACAACCTCCATAGAAATATTGTGAAACTCCTCGTGCAACACCAACTTGCTGCAGTTCACATACTTACTCCATGTGAGCAAAAAAATAGCTTTGCCAACGTGACAAAACACGCAACAAAGCTATGTTAACTGCTCATATAATTTAAAATAAAATCATCATGGCAATATTATACAGCTAAACTACCTATCTTGTCAATAAAAACTCTTAACACCGATAGCGTCAATTTACTGTAGGAAAAATTCAAAAAAGATTTCACCTATAAATAAA
>ENA-UOOK01001847-UOOK01001847.1-fermentation-metagenome-genome-assembly--contig:-NODE-1847-length-27288-cov-8.465575_pt1 | contig 27288 bp, 27 predicted proteins | sample MGYA00245777_ERZ724023 | MGnify/ENA primary metagenome ERZ724023 (study PRJEB28704, sample SAMN03018312) | fermentation metagenome | biome: anthropogenic terrestrial biome; feature: soil; material... | reverse complement strand
GCAAAGAATATGCTAGATATACTAATATGTGTTATAGAATATTATTTGGGAAGACTGCTATGGAAATTAAAGAAGAAATATTAAAACAAGAATTAGAAAATATGGATTTAGAAATTGAATATGAGAAAATTATGTTTGATAAAAATATAAACAATGAACTTGTCTTAGGAAAAAAGATTTCAATTTTGAAGCCACACAAGAAATTATTAAAGAGTGAATATAATAATACATAATAAGGAGATTCTAATGGATCAAATAGTTCAAAATTTGGTGGGAATATTCAGCACTTCCGCTTCCAAAGAATTAATTATATTTATAATATCTATGTTGCCTGTTTTGGAACTAAGGGGAGGAATTTTAGCAGCGGGGATGCTGAACGTAGATATGGTTCGTGCATTTTTTATCTGTTTAGTAGGAACTTTAGCCCCTATTCCTGTTATTCTCCTTTTTATACGTCAGATTTTTGACTGGTTAAAAAATACCAGATTTTTAAAATTAGTACGCAGATTAGAAGAAAAAGCAAAGAAGAAAAGTAAATCCGTTGAAAAATACAAAACTTTTGGTCTTCTCATTTTCGTAGCAATTCCGCTCCCGGGAACGGGTGCATGGACGGGTGCGATGATTGCGGCACTCCTTGGTATGAGATTTAAAAGCGCTATGATATCCATTGCCGCCGGAACATTAACAGCAGATGTAATTATGTGTATTATTTCGTACGGTATTTTGGGATTTCTTTGGTGATACTGCGTGGAGGAAAAAATGGCTTTAAAATATGATATTGCTGTTATAGGCGGCGGTGCATCAGGTATAATTGCAGCTATAGCGGCGGCACAGGAATTAAAAAACAATAAAGTTAATTCAAAAATTGTTATTCTTGAAAAAAATAACCGAATAGGGAAAAAAATACTTGCCACAGGTAACGGTCGGTGCAATCTTTCGAATATGAATGTAGATGTTAATCATTATCACGGTGATACAAAATTCTTATATTCATTTTTGAGTGAATATTCGCCTAAAAGCATTATTGACTTTTTTTGGAAGATGGGACTGCCTTGCATAGAACAGGACGAAGGACGAGTGTATCCAAACAATTTTCAGGCGGCATCAGTTTTGGATGTTCTAAGATATCAGCTTGAAAATTATAATATTGAGACTATTTTAGATTTTAAAGCAGAAAAAATAGAAAAAACAAATAGCGGATATATCATACATTCAAATGAAGATTCAGTAATAGCAAAGAACGTAATATGTTCTTTCGGCGGAATGGCTTACCCTCAGCTTGGCTCTGACGGAAGCGGATTTGAAATGCTGAAAAAATTAGGTCACAGTGTAACTCCGATGTTTCCTGCTTTGGTACAAGTTACAACAGACCCCAAACGTGCGAAGCCGCTAAAAGGAGCAAGAAACGCGGCAGAAGCCGTTTTACTTTTAAATGGAAAACCGGTAAAAAAAGTGAAGGGTGAAGTACAATTTACGGATAAAGGCTTATCAGGAATTTGTATTTTTGAACTGTCACGTTTTATTAATGAACTTCAAAATAAAAACAATATTGAAATATCGTTGGACTTGCTTCCTGATTACTCGTTAAAACAGGTCTTTTCTATGTTAAGGCATACGAAAAAAGTTTTAGATAATCTTTCGACAAATGAAATATTAAACGGATATATAAATAAATTAGCTGCAAAAGAAGTAGTGCATAATGCATTAAAAAACTGCCCGAAATTTGTAAATCAATTAAGCGGCAAACAACTTGAAACGATTGGCGAAACTGTAAAGGACTTCCGCTTCAATGTTACCGGAACTTTAGGTTTCAGGGATGCCCAAATTACTGCAGGCGGTGTATCGCTTAAAGAAGTCGACGATAATATGCAGTCAAAATTCTGTAGTGGACTATACCTAACAGGAGAACTCTTAAATATTGACGGAGACTGCGGAGGGTACAACCTTCATTGGGCTTGGAGTACGGGTATTAAAGCAGGATTCTCGGCGGCACATTCATTAATAAATAAAAAAAGGTGAAATAATGTATCGAATATCGGAAATACGACTGAAACTCGACGGAACATATGAAGAATTAAAAAAGCAGGCGGCGCTAAAGCTTAAAGTAAACGTAGATGATATAATTTCTTTGAAGCTTTACAAAAAATCAGTAGACGCCCGTAAAAAGGATAATGTCCATTTTATATGTACGGTTGACGTTGAATGTAATAAAAAGATTAGAATAAAAGATAATAAAATAATTGAAAAAGAACCTTACTGTTATGAGCTTCCGGTCGGGAAACCGAAACCCCTTCGTCCTGTTGTGGTGGGGTTTGGACCTGCGGGACTATTTTGTGCTTTAATTCTTGCACAAGCAGGTATGCGGCCTATCGTACTTGAACGGGGAAGTTCGGTGGAAAAACGTAAATTAGAAGTTGAACATTTTTGGAAAACAGGAAAACTTAATACAGACTGTAATGTTCAGTTCGGTGAAGGCGGAGCCGGAACTTTTTCAGATGGTAAGCTGAATACCGGAACAAAAGATAACCGCTCTCGTAAGGTGCTGGAGGAATTCGTTTCAGCAGGCGCACCAAATGAAATATTATATATGGCTAAACCTCATATCGGAACTGATAGGCTTCCGCAGGCAGTAAAAAATATTCGAGAGCAGATTATTTCGCTTGGGGGAGAAGTCCATTTTGAAACCGCATTAAAAGATATTAAAATAAAAGACAATAAGGTAATTGGAATTTCAGTAAAACCCCAAAACGGCTGTGAATATGATATTGAAACAGACAGTTTGGTTCTTGCAGTCGGGCACAGTGCGCGTGATACTTTCGAGATGATTTATTCGTTGGGAATACAAATGACTCAAAAACCGTTTTCCGTAGGAGCGCGAATTGAACATCCTCAAAAATCAATCGATGTTTCACAGTACGGTAAATTTGCAGGTAACCCGAACCTCGGCGCGGCGGATTATAAACTTGCTGTACATTTAAAAAACGGCAGGGGTGTTTATACATTTTGTATGTGTCCAGGCGGGAATGTTGTAGCGGCAGCAAGTGAAGACGACAGCCTTGTTACAAACGGAATGAGCAATTTTGCACGCGATGGTGTTAATGCAAATTCTGCTTTACTTGTCGGAGTAGATACAAATGATTTTGGAAGCGAACATCCGCTTGCAGGAGTAGAATTCCAACGCAAACTGGAAAAGGCCGCATTTAGACTTGGCGGTGAAAATTATTTTGCCCCTGTGCAGAGAGTTGAGGATTTTTTAAATTCGCGTAAGTCAAAAAATATTGGAAGTGTAAAACCAACATACAGCCCGGGAATCACGCCGTGCAATTTAGACGATTGTCTTCCAAAATGCATTACAGACTCTATGCGCGAAGGTATTGTTTTAATGGACAGAAAACTAAAAGGATTTTCGTATCCGGACGCAATTCTAACCGCGGTAGAAAGCCGAAGTTCGTCACCGGTCAGAATAATGAGAGATGACAGTATGCAATCAGTTTCGGTACAGGGACTTTATCCTTGCGGTGAAGGCGCAGGATATGCGGGAGGAATTATTTCTGCCGCAGTTGACGGTGTTAAATGTGCTGAAAAAATAATAACAACATAAAATCATATAAATGAGGGAGATGCTTTTATGCGAAATCATTGTAAGCGTATCAGTAGTTTTTTATTAGGAACTGCCTTGATTTGTAATCTGATTACTATACCGGCTTCTGCGGCGGGTACAGTTAATGATATTCATTCAGATACTACTGGTAGGGCATTGTTTTCTGTCGGTGAACAATATAGTTTTCTCATTACACCTAAAAATCCAAATGCAAAAATTAGCTATACTGTGGGGAATGGAGAAGTATTACAAACTTTCACGGCAAAAAGACCTGTTAAGAATAAAAACGGGACTAAAACTTATACATTTGGCTTTAATTGTGTAAAGAAAGGAGAAACTGGAATTTACATTACGGAAAACGGCAAAACAACGAGGATTTTTTCAGCTTATGTGGGTGATACTGTTCAGCAAATTATAAATAAAATGGAACATTCTAACTACACTGTAGTTTTAAGCGGTGAAGAAATTCAGCTTTTGCTGGAAAAGGGAGGAATACAGGGTAAACAGGCTTTTGAGCGCCTTATGAAGAACGCAAAACCAGTACCTGACGAAGCCACACCATACAAAACAGATGATTAAAAGGAGAAGATGACAGCGGGGTAGAGAAAAAAACGACTTTAAACAATCTTGGAAATATCGCAAATGTTACCGGCGGAACGGTCGTTGTCAGCGAACCTTACACAGGCCTATACGGCCTGTTTTTTATTTTCTTCAATGTATTTACCTATAGTAAAGATTGGCAGAAGATATGTACCGTCACAATACACATTTAAGTTTAATCCTGTAAAATTAACCCACGGAACATCTGAAATTTGTACAATATTATCCGGTTAGTTGTTCTTACCCAAAATACCGTTAACATCTTTGTATTTTTCAATATCAGAAAGATAGTTTTTGTAAAATATCGAAAAGCTATTATCATATTCGGTCCAAAGGTTCGAAAAAGTTTCTGTCTTATTATGAAAAACGGTATAACTTGGATTTACTTCGCTGAAATAACCGAGTTTCCGTCTTTATCGGACGACATACGAAATTCATTGTGCTTATTAACAATAGTTATTATCATATAAATCAAAGCAGGATAAAGCTTTAAATTATTTAATTTCAGCCGAGTTAAAAGTTCGGTAATATCAATATTTACTGTGGCGCTGTAGGTACATCTTATGCTATTTAAAAAGTGATTGAAATATTCTTCTCTTGCCCAGTCTTTCCTGTCTATATAATTAAATTTCATTATATTAAACCTACGCTATTTTTAATTATAGCATAAAAGCATTTGATTGCTTTGAATGAATTTTATTGATTTTGCAAATATTATTAAAATGTTATTGACATATGTCATAAATGATGTACAATATAAATTGTAATTGACATATGCCAAAAACAAGCTGTTCTTTCTGTATGAACACAAATTAAGGGGGTGCTTATATGCCGAGGCCCAGAAAATGCAGAAGAGTATGCGAACTGCCCGGCACTTCCAATTTCGGTCCGTTAGGTTTTGACAATGACATAAACAATATTGTTACGATGACTGTAGATGAATATGAAACAATACGTCTTATTGATTTAGAAAAACTTACACAGGAAGAATGTGCCCAAAGAATGGAAGTAGCCCGCACGACTGTGCAGGCTATTTATAATGAGGCCAGAACAAAAATTGCAGATGCTTTGGTTAATTCAAAACAACTGATAATTGAAGGCGGTGATTACAGACTTTGTAATGGAAAAAACAAATTCTGCAAACATGGCCGATGCTGTGAAAGACGGCAGAAATGTAATAGTTTTAAGGAGGAATAAAAATGAAAATTGCCATTCCGGTTAACGAAGACAAAACTACAATTTGTCCATCATTTGGAAGGACACCAATGTTTCTAATTTATGATATAGAAACACAAAATCAAGTTTTTCTCGACAACAGTGCCGTGGCAAGTCAGGGTGGTGCAGGAATAAAGGCCGCACAATCTATTGTTGACAATAAAGTAGATGCTGTTTTAACTCCTCGATGTGGCGAAAATGCGGCAAATGTATTAATAGCAGGAAATATTAAGGTTTACAAAACTACATTTAATACTACAAAAGAAAATATTGATGCTTTTAATGAAAACAAACTGCAAATTCTTGATGATGTCCATCCCGGATTCCACAATCACGGGGGAATGTAATAATGAAAATAGCGGTTCTGAGCGGTAAAGGCGGCACCGGCAAAACGTTGGTATCCGTTAATTTAGCCGCGGCGGCGTCCAAATCAACATATGTTGATTGCGATGTTGAGGAGCCAAACGGACATTTATTTTTTAAGCCTGAAGGATTAAAAGAAAAATCAGTAAAGGTAAGTATACCATCTTTAGATGAAAACCTTTGCAGTGGATGCAGAAAATGTGTTGATTTCTGTAAGTTTAATGCTTTGGCATTTATTAACAATAAGCCTATGCTCTTTGAAGAAGTCTGCCATTCATGCGGTGGCTGCATATTGTTTTGTCCACAAAAAGCACTGTCAGAAAAATCTAAAAAAGTCGGTAAAGTAGAGTTTGGAAAAGCAAAAGATGTTAATGTGATTACAGGAATTATGAATTTGGGAGAGGCTTCGGGGATACCAATTATAAGCGAAATGTTTAAAAGTCTAAAAGACAAAGATGATCTGATAATTTTGGATTGTCCTCCAGGAAGCGGATGCATGGCAATGGAAAGCATTAAATATGCAGATTACTGCGTATTGGTCGCTGAACCCACATTATTTGGTACACACAACTTGAACATGGTTTACGAATTGGTTAAAATATTCAATAAACCTTTTGGTGTAGTTTTAAACAAATGTGTTGAGGGAGAAAACCTTTCTGAAGAATTCTGTAAAGGACATTCTATGCCTATTTTAGAAAGCATACCGTTTGATTATGAACTTGGGGGAATTAATTCAAATGGACGCATTGCGACATTTGAAAGCAATAAATATAGCGTCTTATTTAGCAAACTGCTCAAAAAAATCCTCAAGGAGGTGCATATATGAAGCATCTTCTTATTCTTAGCGGAAAAGGCGGAACTGGTAAAACTACGATTTCCTCAGCTTTTATTAAATTATCAAATGCAATGGCTTTTGCCGACTGCGACGTTGAAGCTCCTAACCTTCATTTAATAATGAATAATATGGGTAAAGAAGAAGTTTCGGATTATTATGGTCTACCAAAGGCCGAAATTAATTCGGATATCTGTGTATCTTGCGGCAAATGTAAGGATTATTGTAAATTCGATGCTGTCAAAACAGAAAATAATAGATTTAATATCGACCCGTTTTCCTGTGAAGGATGCGGTGTATGTGAAGCAATCTGCCCTGTTAGTGCAATTACTATGAAGCCCAAAGTTTCAGGAGAGTTGAAGCTTTATAAAGATTCTGCAGTGTTTTCTACAGCAACTCTTAAAATGGGCAGCGGCACATCTGGTAAACTTGTAACGGAAGTAAAGCGTCAGATGAGTGAAAACGCACCCAAAACAGATTTAGCAGTTATTGATGGTTCACCTGGAATAGGTTGTCCGGTTATTGCTTCAATAAGTGGAGTTGATATGGTCTTAATAGTAGCAGAGCCTTCTGTTTCGGGCATTAGTGATATGGAGCGAATAATTAAAACTTCAAATCAATTTGGTGTATCAACTGCTGTATGTATAAATAAATATGACACAAATTTACAAAACACAAAGAAGATAGAACAATTTTGCATTGATAACAATATTATTTGTTTGGGTAAAGTTCCATTTGATAAAAATGCAGGAAAAGCAATTAACAATGGTTTAAGCGTTGTTGATATTGAATGCAATGCAGGAAAAGAAATCAAAAAGTTGTTTTTAAAGGTTCTTGCCTTTCTATACCGCGATAACGGGGGGCTGATTAAATGATAGTAAAAACACTTGTAGAAGACAGCTCTGTTTCTGAGAATTTTGAACATGAACACGGATTAAGTCTTTTTATAGAAACTTTAAATCACAAAATACTTTTTGATTTGGGAAAAAGCGGTCTCTTTTTAAAAAATGCAGAAAAAATGGGCGTTAGCATATCTAATATTGATACAGTAATAATTTCTCACGGCCATTCTGACCACGGAGGCGGACTTTTAGACTTTTTGAATGTAAATAACAAAGCAAAAATTTATATTCACAAAGATGGCTTTAAACCGCATTTTTCCGTACATCCAAGCGGAGAAATTCGTGACATCAGCTTAAAATCAGAGCTTTCTTCAAATCCGCAAATTGTCCTAACAAACGGTAACTTAAAAATTGACGATGAATTGGAATTGTTCTCAAATATTGAAACAAAACAGTTTTGTTCTAATTCAAATAAATCTTTACTTATGCAAAAAGATTCAAAACAAGTAGAAGACAATTTTGAACATGAGCAGAACTTGATAATTACAGAAGATGAAAAATGTGTACTTGTAGCAGGATGTGCTCATAAAGGAATTGTAAATATATTAGATAAGTATATTAAAATAAAAGGTAAAGCACCCAATACGGCCATAGGGGGGTTCCACCTTTCAAGGCCGAGTGCAGGCACAAGCGAACCTATCGAATTAATAGATGCAGTAGCACAAAGCCTTATGAAGTATAACACGCAGTACTATACATGCCACTGCACAGGTAAAACGGCTTTTACAAGGCTTTCAGAAAAAATGCATAACCAAGTTCAGTATTTGGCCGCAGGGTCAGAAATAAAAATATAATATAAATTTTTGGAGGAATAAACTATGAAAATTGCAGTAGCGAGTGAAGGAAAAATGGTAACCGGACATTTTGGACATTGCCAAAATTTCAATATTTATGACATAGAAAACAATGAAATCGTAAAATCTGAATCAATTCCAAATCCGGGACATAAGCCTGGATTCCTGCCTAATTATCTCGGTGATTTGGGCGTAAATGTTATTATATCCGGTGGAATGGGCGGCGGCGCAGTTGATATATTCAGCGAGCGTAAAATTGAAGTTATAACAGGCGCCCAAGGCGATGCAGAAACAGCAGTGCAAGAATACCTTAAAGGTGAATTAAAATCAACAGGTTCAATTTGCCATCAGCATGAACATAAAGATGAGTGCGGAGAATAATTACTCGTTTGATAAAATTTAGAACTCGATAGATTTATTTGCTTATAATATAATCCGTTAATGAGAATTAAGTTCTCCCATACAAATGCAAAACCGCAGTTAAAGCTGATGACTTCTCTTTTATTTAGAGAACGAGTGCAGGCTTATACAGCGAATATCAGAACTTTTAAGCCGGCTTTCAAAGTAGCGAAAGCCGGCTTTTTACTATATAAAAAAATTAAATTTATCCGTTTAGCCAATATCCGCAAAAGAATTAATTATAAATAAGCACCGGATTATTTATCGGTTTACCGCTCGCACAGCAACTTATCCTAATAATAAAGAAGTTATAGATTGTTTCTTCTGAACAATGGAAGATAAGAAATAAGCGGAAAATATTATTTATAGTTCTTGTTTTATTTTTATTTTGTACCTTTGTGTGTTTATTTAGCAAAATATTTTTATGATTACAATTGATAAATTACTATCTCCAAAGAAAGAGTTTTCAAGCCTTATTTTGTTTGATGAGAATGATGTTTTTAATCATTTCTTATTGGATGGACAAAAAGAAGCCTATATTACTAATGAGTATAGGGAAAATAAGCGTGATTTCTTTGTTTTTAATCATCTTTCTCATCATTTGATTGTGATTATTTATCCTGTTAAAAAGACGGCTTATCAAACCAATGAAACTCTTAGGAAACTGGGGGCTAAATGCTTGGAATTTTTTGATAAAGAGTACATTAAGAACATTAATCTGATTGCTCAATCATCTAAGGAGGAATTGCTGAGTTTTGTGGAGGGAGTTTGCTTGGCAAGCTATTGTTTTGACAACTACAAGACTGACCCTTCAAGGCTTGTGCATCCTTTTGACCATATTTCTATTATTCATCCTGAGGTTGAAGTTGAGGATATTAATCATTTGAGGGTGGTTTGCGAGGCTATTGAGAAATGTAAAGATTTAGTTAATGAGCCTGTTAGTAGTTTGAATGCCTTAGGTTTGGCTCAGGCTTTTGTGAATATGGGTCAAGAGGCTAACGTTAGGGTTGAGGTTTTGAATAAGGAGGAGATTGAAAAGCTTAAAATGGGAGGAATTTTAGCTGTAAATAAAGGAAGTATTGACCCTCCTACTTTTACTATTATGGAATACAAGCCAAGCAATCCTTTGAACAATCAGCCTTTGGTTTTGGTTGGGAAGGGTTTGGTTTATGATACTGGGGGTTTGAATTTAAAGCCTGAGGATTATATGAACGATATGAAAACGGACATGGCTGGTGCTGCAATGATGGGCTCTGTGATATATGCTGTTTCTCGTTTGGAAATGCCTATCTGGATAATTGGTTTATTTCCAGCAACGGATAATCGTCCTGGTGGAAATGCTTATGCAAGTGGGGACATTATCAATATGTATGATGGGACTAATGTGGAGGTTGTGAATACTGATGCCGAAGGAAGAATTATTTTGGGTGATGCCTTAGCTTATGCCAAGCAGTTTAATCCTGCATTAATTATAAATGCTGCTACTTTAACTGGTGCTGCTCAAAGAGCTATTGGTAGTTTTGGTATTTGTGCTGTTGAAAATCATGCTGGGATGTATCTTTCCGATTTAAAACAAGCAGGAAAAGATGTTTATGAACGGATTGCCGAATTTCCTTTCTGGGAAGAGTATGATGAGTTGATCAAGAGCGAGATTGCTGATATTAAGAATTCGGGGGAAAAGGTTGCTGGTATGATTACCGCGGGCAAGTTTTTAGCTCATTTCACTGGTGATTATCCTTTCATACATTTAGATATTGCAGGAGTAGCTTATAATAGTGCAAAGAAAGATTATCTCACCTTTGGGGCTTCGGGCTATGGCATTAGGCTTATGGTTCGCTTTATAGAGAAATATTTTATTCAGAAATAATTTTTAATAATATACAATAATAATAATAAATATGGACAATAATAATAATAATAATAGAAATAACCGACCTAATAAGACCATCAATGTAAATAATCCTTTTAATGAAGAGAATAAACAAAGTACTTCTTCTAAGAATACAAATATTATTAAGATTGGTATTTCTCATGGAGATTTTAATGGAGTTGGGTATGAAATTCTCTTAAAGACCTTTTCTGATGTGAGGGTTATGGAATATTGCACACCTATTCTTTATGGTTCCTCTAAGATTTTATCTTATTATAAGAAAATTACTGATTTGCCAAATTTCCCTTTCACCAATATCCGTTCTTGTGAACAAGCAGAGAAAGGCAAGCTTAATGTTTTGAATATAATTCAAGAGGAGGTTAAAATTGATGTTGGACAACAAACAGAGATTGCTGGCGAATTGGCAGCTCTTAGTTTGAATATGGCAACAGATGATTTAATTAAAGGTAAATTTCAAGCCTTAGTTACAAACCCTATCAACAAAAAGAATATTCAATCCCCTACATTTCATTTCCCAGGTCATACCGAATATCTAACAAAGAAATTTGATGCCAAAGATTCGCTTATGATAATGGCTTGTGATAAGATTAAAATTGGAGTTATGACCAATCATCTTGCATTAAAGGATGTTCCAAATGTTGTTACGGGAGACCTTATTTTAAGGAAGCTCAAAACTTTTCATCAATCATTAAAGAGAGATTTTGGTATAAGTATGCCTAAGATAGCTGTTTTAGCTCTTAATCCTCATGCAGGAGACCATGGAGTGAATGGAGATGAAGACGAAAAAATTATATCCCCTGCCATTCAAAAAGCATTTGACCAAAACATACTTGCCTTTGGTCCTTTTCCTGCCGATGGGTTCTTTGGTATGGGTGAATTTGCTAACTACGATGGTGTTCTTGCAATTTATCACGATCAAGGACTTATCCCATTTAAACTGATGAGTTTTACCAATGGGGTGAATTTTACTGCGGGCTTACCTTATGTTAGAACCTCTCCTGCTCATGGAACAGCTTACCATATTGCAGGAAAGAACATTGCTAATCCTGATAGTTTCCGTAGTGCTTTATTTATGGCAATGGATATTTGTAAGAATAGAATGGAATATGATGAACTAACATCAAATGTATTGCAAATCTCAAAGAAAGATCATATTGTTGATGAAGATATAACTCACGAACTTCAAAAAGACGATGAACCAGCTCTATAACCAGATTATTGAGTTACGAAAAGAAATCAACCAACATAACTATAACTATTATGTATTGGATAAAGCTATTATCTCAGATACAGAATTTGATTTTAAGCTAAAAGAACTTGAAAACTTAGAAACAAAACTTAGGCAAGAGAACCCTAATGTTGAAGAATCCTTTTTCTCCAATTCTCCAACCCAAAGAGTGGGAGGAGAAACCAATAAAGCTTTTAAGCAAGTTGAACATAAATACCAAATGCTTTCTCTTTCCAATACCTATTCAATTGAGGAAATTAAAGATTTTGTTTTAAGAGTAGAGAAAGACCTAAACACTAATGAAGAATTGGAATGGGTTTGTGAACTGAAATATGATGGGGTTGCAATAAGTCTAAGTTATAAGAACGGAAAGCTCATTCAGGCTCTAACAAGAGGAAATGGACTTGTGGGCGATGATATAACAGATAATATCAAAACAATTCGTTCCATTCCTTTGGAGCTTTTGGGAGATGATTATCCAGAAGAGTTTGAAATTAGAGGTGAGGTTGTGTTTCCATTAAAGAACTTTGAAGAGTTTAATGCTCAAAGAGTTTTACAGGGAGAAGAGCCTTTGGCAAATCCTCGAAATGCAGCTTCTGGAAGTATAAAACTACTTAATCCAAAAGAAACAGCAAAACGTAAACTTGATTGTTTCCTCTATTTTCTTCTTACAGACAATAACACAGAATTAAATTCCCTTACTCATTACGAAAGACTCTTGAAAGCAAAGACTTGGGGCTTTAATGTTCCTTCCTTTATGGCAATTTGTAGAGGGAATGAAGATATAGAAAGTTTTATTGAATATTGGGATAAGGAAAGATTTAACTTAGGATTTGATATTGATGGAATTGTTATTAAACTAAATAATACATCTCTTTGGGAGAAACTTGGTTCAACTGCAAAAAGTCCTCGTTGGGCAACTGCCTATAAGTTTAAGGCTCAAAGAATGGAAACAAAGCTCATTAATGTTGAGTATCAAGTTGGGAGAACGGGAGTTATTACCCCTGTTGCAAACTTTGAACCCATCTTACTTGGAGGAACAATTGTAAAGAGAGCCTCGCTTCATAATGCAGATATAATAGAAAAGCTTGACATACATACAAATGATTATTTGTTTGTAGAAAAAGGCGGAGAGATTATTCCAAAGATAATTGGAGTAAATATGGGAAAAAGAGAGCCTAATGCTAAGAAGATTGAATATATTACCCATTGCCCTGAATGTAATACTCCATTGGTTAGGGAAGATACTGAGGCTGGGCATTATTGTCCTGATTATAACCACTGCCCTGTACAAATATTAGGTCGTTTTGAACATTTTGCAAGTAAGAAAGCAATGAATATTGATACCCTTGGAGGAGAAAGACTAAAATATCTAATTGACCATAAACTTATTAATGATTTTGCTGATATTTATTCCCTAAGAGAAGAAGACCTAATTGGGATTGGTAGCATTGACACAAGTAAGAAAACAACAATTCAAGAAAAAGGAGCTATTAATCTTATTCAAGCAATTGAGGAGTCTAAGAAGATTCCTTTTGAAAGAGTGCTTTATGGATTAGGGATTCGCTATGTTGGGGAAGTGGTTGCAAAGAAACTTGCCAAGCACTATAAAAATATTGATAGTCTAAGTAATGCAAACTTCTTAGAGCTTACACAAGTAGATGAGATTGGGGGAAAGATTGCCCAAAGCATAATTGATTATTTCTCTAATGAGGAAAACCTTAGCCTTATCCTAAAACTTAAAACAAAAGGATTGAAATTTGAGATTGAAGAAACCTTCCTAAGCAATAAATTAGAGGGAAAGAGCTTTGTTGTGAGTGGTAGCTTTGAGAATTATAGCAGAGAAGGCTTAAAAAAGACAATTGAAGACAATTCAGGAAAGGTTTTAAGTGGAGTAAGTGCAAAGGTTGATTATTTGGTTGCAGGAGATAAAATTGGACCAGAGAAAAAACGCAAAGCAGAGAAATTAGGAGTAAAAATAATATCCGAACAAGAGTTTAATTCCATGATAAGTGAATAATTATTCAGATTAAATAAAAATCTTTTTTTCATTTTATTTGGCATATTAAAATAAAGTTTGTACATTTGCAGGCGTAATATTCTCATAAATTTAATTTGAGTATGGAAATATTGATTACAATTATTTTAATCCTTTCTATTCTGATTATCTTTTCAACAGAAAAAGCAGAAAGGTTTTTGTATTCTCATATTCTCCCCTTCCTGACCAAAATTAAAATCTCAGAAAAACACAAGAATAATAATTATTCAAAATTCAACCCAAATCCTGATTTAGATGTTCTTCGCAATCTATTATTGCGTTTGCTTTTGCGAGAACATCATTTCTTACAGCGTTACCTTTTCTGTGCAAGTACTTATTAATTAAGAAAAGCATAGCGTCATTTGGAAGGGTAAAGTTTGTAAATCTCTTTGTTGAGACGAGGTCAACGATTGAAAATATCTTTAGATATTATTGAGTAAATCCACAAAACACTATTTTATTATTGTTATTTTCTGTAATATGAATATTGAAGAAATCTGTGTTCTCAATATAAAAATAGTGTATATCTAGTATAAAAGGACACAAATAAATTTTAAAAATATAATACAATGAAGAAGATAATCTTAGGAGTCTTGTTTATAAGCTCAATATTTATTCTTGGTTCGTGTAGTAACGATGAAGAGGTATATTTAGATAAATCGCAAATGCCTAAGAATATACCTCCAGTAAGTCAAAAAGAGATGGATAGAATGGCTTATGTCGCAAATTTATATAAAGTAATTTACAATGTTGAAGTTACAGGAAAAACTTTTGAGCTTTCTAAGACAGAAGGAAAGTTTTATATAAAGGAGATAAAAAATACAACTAAAGAAGAAGTTCCAAAGCCTGATTTTTGGAGTTGTGACAGAGATGAATTCTATAAGTGGGTTGATAAAAAACTGGAGGAAGGTTGTACCGTTACTATCACTTACGACACTTCAACAGGTTGCTATTTTGGTTGGGCCACACCACCTACTAAGCCATTATAATAAGATTCTTATAATTAATGGAAGTAATGTGTTGTAAATATATTACATAATGGCAAGTAAAAACATGAGGCTGTCTCATAATTCACAAGACAGCCTCTTCTTTTGTTACAAAAACTTCTCCTTGTTTCTAATTTTCTTTGATATAAACACTCTTTCTTTGTTTTTACAAAAAGAGAGATCCATTTCTTAAAGTATTTAACAATCATAAATAAGTGTTTGATAGTAAAATTTGAAGTCTGTATTTTTCCTCTACAGGCTTCTCGCTTTTTATTTAAATGAAGTAGAACCTCAACATAAATTAAAATACTTTTTCATTCATAATTAGGAAGATTAAAATAAAGTTTGTATGTTTGCAGGAGAAAAACTAATTGAATTAGTAAATAAACATAATAATAAAAGACATGAAAAAAATTATTTCAGTATTGGCATTGATTCTAATAGTTAGTTCAACTGCTTTTTCTCAAACAGATAAAGAATATGCTGAAACCCTAAAAAAATTCTTTGAAGTCAGCGGCAATAAAGCTACTGCCGATGTGGCATTAGAACAAATGATTGAAATTTTCAAACCACAATATCCAAATATTGACTCAAAAACATGGAAAAAAATATATCAAGATGTTGTGCAAAAATCAATGAATCAATTTATTGAAATGAACATTCCCATATATCAAAAACATCTTTCAAAAAGCGATTTAGACGAAATTATCAAGTTTTATCAAACACCCATTGGACAAAAGTTTTCTCAAAGCAATGCTTTAATCACAAAAGAGTTGATGACTATTTCTCAACAATGGGGAATGGAATTATCAAAACAACTAATAGAAACAATTGAAAAGGCAAAAAAGTAATACTATTTAATAATAGATGAATAAAGTTGCATTTCATACCTTAGGATGTAAGCTGAACTTTGCTGAAAGCTCCGATTTGGCAAGAACATTTACTCAAAACAACTATGAGCAGGTTTCCTCAAAAGAATTTGCCGATGTATATGTTATTAATACATGTACCGTTACTCAGGTGGCTGAAAAGAAATGTAGAAATGCAATTCGCCAAGCTAATCAGATAAATCCTAATGCTACAATTGCAGTTATCGGTTGCTTTGCACAGCTTAGCCCTAATGAAATTGCAGAGATTGAAGGGGTAGATATAATTTTGGGTAACGCCGATAAGCATAAACTATTTGAATATATTGAAAGAAAGGATGAGTTTGATGAGCATTTCAAGGAAGTTGTGCCAATTGATAATGTGAAAGAATTTGTTCCCTCTTACTCTTCCAACGACAGGACAAGGAGTTTTTTGAAGATACAAGACGGATGCGACTATTTCTGTTCCTATTGTGCCATACCTTTTGCAAGAGGAAGAAGCAGAAGCGATACCATTGGAAACACAATTAAGAAAGCATATGAATTAGAAAAGGAAGGCAAGAAAGAAGTTGTTTTGACTGGGGTTAATATTGGGGACTTTGGAAAGCATCAAGGAGAGAATTTCTATGAGCTAATTAAAGAATTGGACAAGATTGAACATATTGAGAGATATAGGATTTCGAGCATAGAACCAAATCTAATTACAAATGAAATTATTGATTTTGTAAGCCATTCAAGAAGTTTCCTACCTCATTTTCACATTCCTTTGCAAGGGGGAACAAATTTCTTGCTCCAAAGGATGAAAAGAAAATATAATAGGGAATTATTTGAGGACAGAGTTAGGTATATTAAGGAAGTTATGCCTCATGCCTTTATTGCTGCTGATATAATTCTTGGTTTCCCTGGTGAGAGCGAAGAGGAGTTTAACAAGACAGCTGATTTTATTGAATCCCTTCCCCTATCTGCCCTTCATGTCTTTACTTACTCCGAAAGACCAGGTTCATTAGCAATAAAACTTAATGGTAAAGTCCCAATGAATATTCGCAAAAAGCGTAGTCTTATTATTCAGGATATTTCCAGCAAGAAGAAAAAAGAATTTTACGAAAACAACATCGGCTATAAAGCCAAAGTACTTTGGGAAAGCGATAACGAGAAAGGAATGATGTATGGCTTTTCAGATAACTATATAAGAGTAGGCAGAAAGTTTGAAGAAAAACACATTAACACCATAACCCAAGAAACATTAGAACATCTCAATCATCAAAACCTTAGCTTTGAAATTATATAAATATTTTGGACTATTTAACCATAAGAATACATCTTATATTTGTATATTAAATTAATCTTTATCTTTGCAAATAATATATAGAAAAAACCAAAAGTTGCCCAAAAACCCCATCCCCTTATTAAGTATATATAGGCGTTATTATATAAATAAGTAGTTTTTGTATTAGAATCAAGATTCAATAAATTATCTTCTGAAAAGAATTTACTGAAACGAAGATTCAATTTTTTACTTTCTTTGTAAGGAATTTAAGAACTTCAAAGACTTTATGGAAATTAATCATTAACCATTTATAAACTCCTCTCTTATCTCCAGAATGGAGTTTTCTATGGCTTGGGTTAGTTCTGCTTTGGTTGGGTTATAGCCTTCTTTTTGGAGGGAGGTTACAAATTCTCTATGGGGTCGTCTCTTTCGGTAGTCTGGTTCTTTTGATGGGTGTTTGAGGTATTTCTCTATTATCTCCACATCTTCGGATATGTTCAAAACTCCATGGTAGAATATGGTCTTGTTCTTTGAGAACATTGATGAACCCATAATTTTCTTTTCTCCTATGCTCAAATCGGATATTCCTTTTGAATAGAGCTTATCTATCCCCAGCTTACTTAAATTCTCTATTATCTTTGTGTTTATTAGCTTGAATAGTTTTGTTGGGTTTTGAATGCTGTCGCTCTTTTGTTTGAAAGAGAATATGAGCATTCTGGGGCTTAGGATTACGGATTCTCCTCCCGAGGGTCGTTTGAGGGTTATTATACCATCTTGCTTTACTTGCTCACAGTTTATGGCTTTCTCAATATCATTTGATCTTCCAAGAACTATGTAGGTATCATCTGGCTCTCCAATATAGTAATCAAAGTCTTTTGAGGATTCAAAGATAGTGTAGTCAGGTAGGTTATATGAATACAATACTGGCTGAATGCTCATATCCATTGTGTGGTTATTTGTGAATTGCATGGTCAACGGCTTCAAATCCTGCTTCCATAAAGACTTCTGATATGGTTGGGTGTGTGTGAACGGTTTTGGCTATATCGTAAACTGTGGATTCCAATTGCATATAGGCTGATGCTTCATTTATCATATCTGTTGCATTATTAGCTACTATCTGCACTCCCAACACTTCTCCATATTTAGTCTCTGATAGTATTCGGATAAAGCCTTCATTGGAGTTTTCGGTTAGTGCTTTCCCATTGGCTGAAAGTGGAAACTCGCTAACCTTATAGTCAATATTCATTTCTTTTATCTCATTTTCTGTTTTTCCAATTTGTGCTGCCTCAGGTTGAGAGTACATATTCATTGGGTATTTGCTTAGGTCAAGCTTTTCATTTACTCCATTGAGTTTGTTTACCACAAATAATCCTTCTGCCGATGCTATATGTGCAAAATGACTTTTCCCATTAACATCGCCTATTGCATAAACTCCTTCTATGGATGTTTGAAGGTTTTCATCAACCTTGATAAATCCATTTTCTAATTCAATTGGAATATCACACTCTAAGCTATTGGCACTACGGTTGCGAGCATTGATAATTAAATCACATGCTATTTCCTCATCGTTTACTCTTAATATTCCATCTTTGAAGTTATCCTTAATGGAAATCTCTGAACTATTATTTACTATCTTTATCTTATCCTTTTTCAATTTGTTGAGGATATAGTTGCTCAGGTAGTCATCTGCAAGAGGCATAAAGAAATTTGTTTCTAAGAGGATTGAAACCTTTTTACCCATTAGGTTATAGGCTTGTGCAAGTTCAATTGCAACTGGTCCTTCTCCATATACCAGAATGTTTTCGGGAAGTTCTCTTTCCTTAAATACATCCATTGGCTCAATTACCAAACCTTCAACATTAGATTCTATCTTTGGAGAGGTTGAACCTATTGCGATGATTATATTCTTTGCTTCCAATTGTCTGTTCTCAACTGATACTATGTTTTTATCAATTAGTTTTGCTGCTGAATTTATTATCTCAACCCCATTTTTCTTCAATAAAAACTCTATTCCTGAGGTTAGTTTCTTAACATTCAAATCTGCCCTCTTAATTGCCTTATCCCAATTGAAGCTAATTCCTCCCTTTTCTATCCCTTCAATTCCATATCTCGATGCATCCTTCTTAATTTTGTCGTATAGCTTAACGCTTTCCAATATAGACTTTGAAGGAATACACCCCCAGTTCAAACACATCCCCCCTATTCTGTCTTTTTCTATTAATGCAGTCTTCATTCCAAGTTGTGCTGCTCTGATTGCTGCAACATAGCCTGCCGGACCTGACCCTATTATTATTAAATCATACATTTTTCTTTCCTCCTTAATTTTAATCTATTAGTAAGCCAACCGGCTCATTCAAATAACTCATAACTCTATTTAGGAATCTGGATGTTTCTCCTCCATCGGCAATCCTATGATCAACGCTTAAGGAAAGAGGGAGCATAAGTCCAATATCTAATTTATCATCCTTAACTATTGGTTGCTTGCTAATTCTTCCTATTCCAAGAATTCCTGCCTGAGGGTAATTAATTACAGGAACAGCAAATAGTCCCCCAATACTTCCATAGCTGGTTATTGTAAAGGTTCCATCCTTCATATCATCCATACTTAACTTCCCATCCCTTGCTTTATCTGCAAGAGTTTGAATTTCCAGAGCAAGTTCCTTAACGCTTAATTTATCTGCATTCCTAATAACCGGAACAACCAACCCCTTATCAGTATCAGCCGCAATCCCTATATTATAGTATTTCTTATAAATCATTACTCCCTTTTCCATATCCATTTCTGCATTCAATGACTTATGTTTTTTAAGAGCCAATGCCACAGATTTCACAATAAAGGCAAGATAGGTTATTCTTATATTCTCATCCTTGAAATAATCCTTATATTTCTTTCTTACTCTATCTAATTCACTTATCTCTACCTCTTCGAACACTGTCATATGAGCAGCATTATGCTTGCTTTGAATCATATTCTTAGCAATGGTCTTACGGATTTGAGACAAAGGTTCTATTTCGAGCCTATCCTCCAAGAGATTATTTGGTGAAGATGGTTGAGGTATTGGGGTTTTAGTATCTTGTTTAGCGTGGTTTAAAATATCTTCTTTCATTACCCTTTGAGCTGGACCCGTTCCTCTAACCAAATTTATGTCAATTCCCATCTCCTTAGCCATTGCTCTGGCAACCGGAGTAGCAAGTGCCTTTGTTTGTCTTGTTTTATTTTCTTTTTCTTCACTAACACCTTCTTTGCTGGCAGTTAGAACAAAATCATTACCGGCAACTTCCAATGTTCCAACAACACCTGCACCTTCTTCTTCAACACTCTCAACCTTTGGTTTATCCTCAATTGGAGAATCTCCAACCTCATCAGTATTAAGTTCTATCTCCACAAGTGCAGCCCCAACCCTTATTGTTTCTCCTTCACTACCATATCTTGCTGCAATAACTCCGTCTCTTGGGGAAGGAATTTCAGTAACAACCTTGTCTGTTTCCATTGTAACCAAGCTTTCTCCCATCTTTACCTTTTGTCCTTTGTCAACATGCCATTGAACAATTACTCCTTCTTCAAGACCTTCTCCTATATCAGGAAATTTAAATATATATCTCATATTGCCTTAGTATTTAACGATTTTTTCTATTTCATAAAGTATTTTGTATGCATCCTGCATATAGTGGTGTTCTCCCTTTGGAAGAGGAACAATTACATCATAACTCGAAACCCTTGCAGGAGGTGCTTCGAGCGAAAGAAATGCTTCCTCAATTGCTATTTGAGAAATTTCTGCTCCAAGTCCAAAGCTCTTTGGTCCTTCTGTAACGGTTATTATTCTACCTGTCTTCCTTACGGAGTTCCTTATGGTTTCTCTGTCTATTGGATAAATACTCCTAAGGTCAATCAGCTCAACACTAATACCCTGCTCCTTTGCCATAACCATTGCCTTTTGAACCTCTCTAATCATAGCACCAAAACTCACAATGGTAACATCCTTGCCCTGTGTTAGCACATTTGCTTTTCCAAGTTCAATGGTAAATTTATCCTCACTCACCTCCTGCTTTATAGCTCTGTAAATCCTCTTAGGTTCCATATATAGTATGGTATCATTACTTTCAATTGCTGAAATAAGCATTCCCTTAGCATCGTGAGGCGTTGAAGGAGCAATTACTTTTAGTCCTGGAATATGTCCAAACAATGCCTCCATACTTTCACTATGATGCTCCAAAGCGTTAATTCCTCCTCCATAAGGCATTCTAATTACCATTGGGGTTTCGAGTTTGCCACGTGAGCGATTCCTCATTCTTGTTGCATGGCTTATGATTTGGTTCATTGCAGGATAAATAAAACCACAAAACTGCATCTCTACCACAGGTCTTAATCCTGCAATTGACATACCTATTGCGGTTCCAACAATTCCACTTTCTGCAAGTGGGGAGTCAAATACTCTATCTGCTCCATATTTCTTTTGGAGGTTTTCTGTCACCCTAAATACTCCCCCTTCAACTCCAACATCTTCTCCAAAAACTACTACGTTATTATCTTCTTTTAATTTTATATCGAGTGCATCATTAATGGCACCCACCATATTCATTATCTTCATAAATCTTACTTCTTACTGGTTTGTGAAACTCTTTCTTCTTTCCAACGATAGAACTCTTTTAGTCTATGTTCTTGGTCTTTTAGTTCCTGAGGCATTTCGGCATACATATACTTAAATATATCCTCAGCCTTATACTCTGGATAGTTCTCAGCCTCTATAAATTGCCTATCAACCTCTTTCTTAAAGTCTTCAATTATCTTCTCTTCTTCCTTTTCAGACCAAAGTTTCTTATCAATCAAATACTGCTTTAACCTCTTCAAAGGATCTTTCTTGTCCCACTCTTGTTCCTCTTCTTTTGTCCTATACTTTGTTGGGTCATCACTCGTTGTATGGGCTCCCTTACGATAAGTTACTGCCTCAATCAAGATTGGTCCCTCTCCCTTTTCACAGGCTTTCTTCGATTCTTCCAAAACTTTTAGCATTGCAAAAAAGTCATTACCATCTACCTGAATTCCCTTTACTCCATAAGCCAAAGCTTTAATTGCCAAACTTTCCGAAGCTGTTTGCATTCTTGTTGGGGTTGAAATTCCGTATTGATTATTTTGGATAATAAATATTACAGGCACCTTCCATACACCCGCAAAATTAACAGCCTCATGGAAATCTCCTTCCGATGTTCCACCATCTCCCACAAAGGCATAGACTAATTCATTTTTCTTATTATACTTTATCTCATAACCTATACCTGAGGCGTGAAGAAGTTGTGAAGCAATAGGCACACTTATTGGCAATACCTTATTGGCATTCTTGTAGGCATTACCATCTTCATAACCCATAAACAAAAGGAATAGTTCTTTAAGACTAACTCCCTTTGCAAGCATTGCCCCCATCTCTCTAAAAGCTGGAACCAACCAGTCTTTCTCTTCAATTATTACTGCTGTGGCTCCTGAGATAGCCTCTTGACCATAGTTGGGTGGATAAGTAAAAATCCTACCCTGACGCTGATATGAAACAATTTGCAAATCGGCTGTGCGAGCAAAAAGCATATCCTTATAAGCTTTCAGCACCCTTTCATCGGAAACCTTTGGCATTAACTTCTTATCAATAACCTTTCCATCGTTATCGATAACCTGAAACATTAATTTATTAATTGGATTATATTTTTCAAACATGTTATTTATTATTATTTTGTTAATACAAATTTTTCTAAAAAACGATATATATATATTCCATATTTCAACGATTTTATGAATAACTATATCTATAAAATCAATATTAATTAACTTATATGATTTAAGTTGAGAAATAGCATAATTTATCTCAGAGATATTTGTATTTATGTCTTATTATTGAAAAAATATACGATAAGAAATAATTTGTTTTTTGCAGTTTTTGTACAATTTGAATTAGTTTTTGTATATTTGTGGCTTGAATAAATGTGTTTTATGAAAAGATTATCTTTATTTATAGTTATTATAGCCACTGCTTTTGTAGGCTGCAAAACAATTAATCCTTCTGATTTTCAATCGGATTATCAAAATGCAAACCTTCTCCCTCGTATGTCTATTTGGTTTGATGTACCTTCTTTTGAAAATGCTTATGGAGCTAATTCCTATTCTGCCGATGGCTCAACTTCTCCTGAATCTCCATATGGTAAGGGGGTGTTTGAGGTAGATAGCAAAACTAAAATATATACCGCAGAGAAAAGAATTCAAGATGCTTGCAATATATGGGTTAATGATATGCAAAATAATATTATGGATCCTTCAGGAAAAAGAAGCGGAAATATTGTTTTAAGGATTGGTAATGCCTATAAAAAGAACAACTATAAATGGAGCTGGCTTTCTGGCTTTACTGTGGGTATATTAAATGCCTTTGGTATGCCTATGTGTTCTAATAAAACGGAGCTTGAAGTTATTGTTGAAATTTATGATATAAGAAATAATTTGGTTGCAAGGTTTAATGAGCGTGGCACAGCAAAAACTTATATGGCTGCTTATCACGGTTATTATGAGTTTCAACGTAAGGCTGGTGCAGAGGCTTTGGAAGACGGATTAATTAAGATTAAGGAGCTTATCCAAAGAGACTACGCAAGTATTAATGCCAAATTGCGTTAGACTCTTATGAAGTAAAACATTTATTAAAGCATGAACAATATTAGCATTCGGAAGGCAAACGAAACTGATACTCCTTTGATTTTAGATTTCATAAAGAAATTATCTATTTATGAGAAACTTCCAGATGAAGTTACAGCTTCCGTGGAAATACTACATAAATCTATTTTTATTGATAAATGTGCAAAAGTTATTTTTATTCAAGAAAACAATAAAGAAGTTGGTTTTGCTCTTTATTTTTATAATTTTTCAACATTTACTGGTAAAAAAGGTTTATACTTAGAAGATTTATTTGTTTTGGAAGAGTATAGGAATAATGGTTATGGCAAGAAGCTTTTAGCTTATTTGGCTGATGTTGCTGTAAAGGAGGATTGCTCTCGCTTTGAATGGATTGTTTTGGACTGGAACACACCTTCCATTGAGTTCTATAAGTCTTTTGGAGCTTTCCCTTTGGATGACTGGACTGTATTTCGCTTGCAAAAAGATAACTTATATAATTTAGCTAAACTTAATACTCTTTGAAACTGAACACTCTTTTATTATATGAATGGTGGGAAAACTTAAATTGTTTTTTATTGTCTTTACCTTAGGTTTTTGTTCGATTCTTTCTTTCGGACAAGATGTCCACTTTTCTACTTTTAATGCTAATCCTATGTTTTTAAACCCGGCCAATACTGCTTTTGGAAGCAGTCTTTTTAGGGTTGGGACTATGTATAGAAATCAATGGTCAACGGTTTCCTCTGGTTATAATTCGTATTTACTTACAGCAGAAGTATTGCCTTATAGTAGTAGGGTCAGACGCCATGGTATTGGTTTAGGAGTTAATTTTCTTGCCGATGTTGCAGGAACACTACGTTATGGCCAGCAGAATATTGGCTTGTCTTTATCTTATTTTAAAGGTATTGATGCCAATCGTGATCATTATATTTCTTTTGGCTTACAGGCAAATACAACCGGCTGGGGTTATAACTTAGCCAACTCTGTCTTTGGACGTAATCCTGAAGATGCAGAAGGTATATTCTTGCATAATATTAGAACCTTTGACTTTGGTTTAGGTGCTCACTGGCAATTGAAAGCTAATGAAAAACATAATCTTCAAGCTGGTTTGTCTTTCTTACATATTAATCAGCCCAATCTTTCCTACTATGAAAGCGAAGATATTCTTTTGCCTATTAAGATAAATGCATACTTCTCCGACCTTATCACTATATCTTACAATTATTCTCTCTCTCCTTCTATTTTCTTCCAAAAGCAAGATAAGTTCTTGGAGTTTGTAATTGGTGGAGACTATAATATTAATCTTTCTGAAACAGTTTCATCTTCCAAAATATTATCTTTTGGGGCTTATTATAGAGTTATTGATGCAATGATTGTGATGGCTAAGTATAACTATAATAATTTTCATTTTGGAATTTCTTACGATTTAAACCTTTCACGATTAACACCTGCCTCAAAGACTTATGGAGGAGTAGAGATATGGCTACTCTATTCCTTTAACCCTGTTAGTTATAAGAAATCAAGAACAAGTATTCCATGTCCTGCATTCTAAGAAAAATCATATTATTTATTTTCTTTATAAGCCTTTACTCAATTGGTTTAAATGCACAGGAAAGGTATATGTTGGCTTACGAAAGAGATGGTGATAAGGCAATGAAAGAAGGAGAATACGAATTGGCATTAGAGAATTATCAAATTGCAAGAAAGTTTTTCAAGGTTCCCTTACGATTGTTCTACAAATCCGCAGAGGCTTGTCGCTTATCTAACAACTACAATAAAGCAGAGTATTATTATCAAAAAGTAATTACAGAAAACGACACTGCCAATCTTAGCATAGAGTTTCCACTCCTATTTTTGAATTTTGCCGAAGTATCTCTTTCTAATGGAAACCTATTCACAGCCCAAAAGCTCCTAAGTGATATTTTATTGGATAGTATTTCTAAGCCTATTCATTATATTGCCCAACATAAGCTAAATGCAATTGATTGGATAATAAAAAATAATAGACCCGTCTATGGCACAAATGTCAATAACGTTGGAAAGAATATCAATAACGAATCCTCACAGATATGCCATTGGGTTAGTTCAGATACTTTGATGTATTTGTCCAATATTGATTATAATACCCATACTACAAAAGGGATAACCTACTACGAAGACGCCTATCAGCAACTCTACACAAGTAAGATAGATAGCAATTCCTATTCTTTGGCAGAAAGACTTAACATAAAAGAAATAAACAAAAAGAAAAACAATATCTCAAATATATGCTTTGACCCCAAAACCAAAACAGCATACTTTACTCGTTGCACATCCTTCGATAATAATTTATGTTTTATATATTATTCTGAGCTAAAAGACGGAAAATACACTAAGGCTAAGAAACTAAACAATAAAATCAATCTCAAAGGCTCTAATAATACACATCCCAATATTGGAATTGTAAATAATGAAAGTGTGCTTTTCTTTTCCTCTAACCGCAAAGGAGGTTATGGAGGATACGATTTATATTATTATATACTTAACCAAGAAAAAAGTAAAGATAATAATAATCAAGACAATCAAGTTGTAAACCTTGGCAACATAATCAATACTCAGGGTGATGAGATAACCCCTTTTTATAGCGAGAAAGACCTCTCTCTTTACTTTGCTTCCGATTATCATATTGGCTTTGGTGGATTTGACATTTTTGTTTCTAAGGGCTCTATAAATAAATGGGATAGTGTAGAAAACTTATTACAACCTATTAATTCAATTGCCAATGATCATCATCCAATAATTGTGGAACCTAATGAAAAAGGTTATTTTACATCAAATAGAGAAGGCTCTTTTGCTGGGGTAAACAAGACTTGTTGCTATGATATTTATGATTTTAACATTAGTGGCTTGCCCGAAACACCTACAATGGAAGAAGTAAAAACTAAAACAGCTTTCTCACCCGTCTTCGACCTCCCACTCCAACTCTTTTTCCATAACGACCAACCCAACCCACAATCCACCTCCACAACAACAAAAATAGATTATCAAGAGTGCTATAAGGAATATAAATCAATGAACAATCTCTACAAAGCCGAAGCCACACGCTACATTAACGACTCAACCGAAAGCATTATAATAGATAGCCTTGATAACTTCTTCCAAGTGCATATTGACAAAGGAATGAACAAACTTAACCATATGTGCGAATATCTTTATCAAAAACTCCTTGAAGGCGAAAAGATAGATATTTCAATAATTGGCTACTCCTCCTCACTACATAATAATATGTATAACTATGCACTTTCCGAAAGAAGAATTGGGACAATAATCAACTATATGAATAAGTGGGAAGAAGGGAAACTAAAACCCTTCCTTTCCAAGAGTGCAAACGATAGCCTACCCTATCTTCACATTAAAACCCTTGCAATGGGGAAATTAGAGAGCAAGAGTGAGAACCCAACAAATGCCGTTGAAAGAAGAAAATCTATTTACAAGATAGATGCTATGTATGAAAGGAGAATAGAGATTAGGCTTATAGAGGTTCGGAAATAAGTTTCTTATATTACTTTTGTTTATTTACCTTTTCATCTTTTATAGCCGTAGATTTGGATATTTATTTTTAACTCTTTTTAGGAGTAATGGACATTTTTAATGGTTTTTTATAGACGTTAGTCTCTAATGGACATT